>Ga0078972_1000699_pt1 | contig 137904 bp, 144 predicted proteins | sample YelNatPaOPGAMG01_FD_67568 | JGI IMG/M metagenome (GOLD analysis project Ga0078972, IMG submission 67568) | Hot spring thermophilic microbial communities from Obsidian Pool, Yellowstone National Park, USA - OP-RAMG-01 (SPADES assembly) (version 2) | ecosystem: Environmental > Aquatic > Thermal...
AAAGGATTCACAAATTTATTATACATTTTAACATCATTTTTAGGCAAGGCCAAACTTTTATAAAAAAAAGATTATTGGTGATTTCTATGAAGAAGATAGGAATAGCTGTTGTTGGAGCAAGGCCAAGCTGCTAATACAATTCACTTCCCATCATGTAAAAACATCAAAAGAAGCTGAGGTAACAGCGATCTGTAAAATAGAGAGTTTGGTGAAAAAACCGCAAACAATAGTAGAATTGATCAGAAAAGAGGAAAAAATAACATCAGAAATTCTGGCATGACAAATCTGCAGCATATAGTTTGAGGGAACTGGGAATGATACATCCCTAGTCCCTTTAAACTTAGTAAAATTAAAGTTGAAATGGAAAATTTAAAATCGTAGACGAAAGTTAAAAGAGTGAAACCAGAAACTAAGAAAAACTTTGATTATTCAGCAGGGATAAAAAAGAATAAGTGGGATATGATGATAACGAAAGTAGTTGATTTTTTAGAAAATTCAGGAAGTGGCAGGTTTTTGTTAATCTTTGGCATGGAATGCCTTTAAAAGCTTTGAGTTATGTTAGAAAAGATGATAATTTTCTGTTAGATTATTCTTCAGATGATAAAAATTATTATCTTTTTGCGACTTCTGTTGTTATGAGGAATGCTCTTGCAGCTTGTTTTAACCAAGATCCACGGCGAATTTTTATAACGGGTCAGCCCAGGAATGACAAACTTTTCAAAAATTCTAATAAAGACCTTGAAAGACTCTTAAATATTAATTTAAATGACTATAAAAAGGTTATTTTGTTTTTACCTACATTTAGAAGATCCCAAAAAGAGATTAACGGAGAACTTATCAGCTATAATTTTAATTTCCCAGACTTTAATAGAGAAGTTTTCAGTCAATTCCTTCGCTCCAATCAAATCCTTTTACTAGCTGGGTTCCACCCCTTTGAAGAGTCCATAACCAAGCCTTATTTTAAAAAAATGAATAATGCCATACTTATTACAAGTGAAATGTTACAAAAGAATTTTATGGACCTTTATGATATCCTTAGTTGCGCAGATGTTCTTGTAACGGATTATTCTTCAGTATACTTTGATTTTTTACTTCTTGACAGATCTATAATTTTTGCTGTTCCCGATCTTGACGAATACCGCAAGAAGAGAGGTTTCGCACTAGAATCTTATGAGTTTTGGACGCCAGGCCCTAAAGTTAAAAATTTTGATGAATTTCTAGAAGAACTGGAAAAAAGCATAAAAGACCCTGAATATTATCAAAAAGAGAGAAGAACCATAAACGAGCTCGTAAATTATTACAAGGATGGTAATTCTGCCGAAAGAATATACAAGATCGTCTTCGAAGATGAATTATGAAAGATCATTTTATTTTTATCAATTTGTCGGAATATTTTGCCAGATTTTCTAAGCCTTAACGAATATTCCACGTCATCAAAAAGAATGGGAAACTCTTTTTTAGGTAATTCAACCTCCATAACCTTTTTTCTGTTTATTAAAAAGCCTACAAAAATTTCAACATCATTTCAACAATCCATTTGTTGTAACACTCTCTTTTAAAAGGATACCAATGTGCAGGAAACCTATTCTTAGATACTCTCGATGATTGAAATAAATGTTTCCATCCTATATGATAATTGAACAAAGGACAGCAATATTTTTCATTTGCATAATCTAGTAATCTTTCCAGGCTGTCGTTTAAGGTTCAGCATCGTCGTCCATAAGCCATATCCAGTCGTGGCCATCATTGTAAGCTCTTTTCACACCCTCATGAAAACCGCCCGCCCCTCCAACGTTTTCCCTCATGCGCACATAAACCACTTTTATTAACCTACCATCATGAAGGTTTTCTATTTTTGTCATCTCACTTTCTTGGGTTTTTATGTAACCTTGCTCTTGCAGCAGCTGTGGTGTTCCATCAGTCGACGCATTATCAATAATATAAATAGCGTCGAGAGGCCTTGTCTGCCTCCTTAAAGCCTCCAAACATTCAATTAACAACTTTTTGCGGTTGTATGTCACGACTACCGCGGCTATCTTCATCTTATCTCCTTTTTGAACGTTTTCAGGGCTTTTTTCACGACTTCGTCCATGTTGTAGTAATGGTATTCGGCGAGTCTCCCGATGAGTATGAGGTTTTCGTGTTCTCTTGCAAGCTTCTTATATTTCTTGTAGGTTTCTTGGTTTTCTTTGGTGGGTATGGGATAGCATGGTTCATTTTTTCCTTCTATGTGCTCCTCGGGGTATTCTCTGAGTATGATTGTCTTCTCTGTCTTGGTGGGGTGTATATGCTTAAATTCCGTGATTCTCGTGAAGTCATAATCGTTCGGGTAGTTTATGGTTGCGGTGGGTTGGTGCCATTCCTGGTTTAGTGTTTCAAATTCGAAGTTTAGTGAGCGGTATGGTAATCTGCCATACTGGTAATTGAATAGTTCGTCGATTTTACCCGTGAATATTAGTTTGCCCTTGTATTCTCTGCCCATGAATAGTATCTTACCATTTTTTATTTTGAGTATTTCCTGGTGGCTTGTATTTAACATTATTTTTATGTTTTCATGGTCTAGGATATTTTGTATCATCTTGGTGTATCCTTCTTGTGGAACTGCCTGGTAACGGTCCTGGAAGTATCTGTTGTCCTTTGAAAGTAATATGGGCACGCGCCCTGTAACATTTTCATCTATCTCTTCTGGTTTTAGGTTCCACTGTTTCATGGTGTAGTTTAAGAATACTTTCTGGTAGATGTACTTGGCCAAGAATTTAAGGTTTTGCTCATCTTCTTCTAAGAGTCTGAGTATAGGTATGCGTTCCCCATAATCGTATTTTTTGAGTAGTTTTTTTTCGAGTGGCTTGGCGAGGGTTTCTGGCAGCAGCTCGTGGAGTGTGTTAAGGTTGAATGGTAATGGTACAAGTTTTCCATCAATGAATCCTAGCACGTGATGTTGGTATTCTCTCCATCTAGTGAACATTGAAAGGTACTTGAAGACCTCTGGGTAATTTGTGTGGAAGATGTGCGGACCATACTTGTGTATGATTATTCCAGTTTTGTCCATCTCATCATAACAGTTGCCCCCGATATGATTTCGGCGCTCAATGACCAAAACCTTCTCATCTAGTATGTTAGCTATTCTTTCCGCCATCACGGCACCTGCAAGGCCAGCTCCCACAATAATATAATTGAACACTTGGCAGCACCTTTTCTAAATTTTTAGGTAATCCATTTTTATGGATATTTCGTCTAATCTCTTTTTTAGAGTTTTTATTTCATCTTTGGCGGGTTTCTTGAAATTTTTCATTTTGAGGTTTAGGCTTTTGTATTTTTCGAGTCCGAGTTTATGTGGCTCGAGGATTTGGATTTGGTGTATGTTATTTTCTTGGAGGAAATTGATTAGTTTTTTTATGTTTTCTTTGTTGAATGTGTAGGGTTTGACTGCTGGAAAGCGTATTATAGTCTCAATTTTCTTTTTTTTAATTATTTGAAAGTTTTTATGGAATGTTTTAAGGTCTCCTTGGAGCGTCTTCTGCGCCATGTTATGGTCTAGTATTTTAACGTCCACAAGGAATAGGTTTGTATGGTCCAGAAGATCTTTTAGATTTTCTTCGGGTGCGAAAAGTGATGTTTCAATTGCTATGTGTATTGGTTTTATTTTTTTGATTACTTTTTTTATTGCTTTGGATTGGAGTAGTGGTTCGCCACCTGAAAATGTGATACCACCATCGGTGTTATTATAATAGTCAGTGTCTTTGGTGAGAATTTTAACTAGTTTTTCTGTTTTTATTTTTTCGCCATAGACGCCTAGGGCGCCTGTAGGACACGATTCGGCGCATTCGAAATGTTCGGGGAATCTAAATATGTCTTCTGGTTTTTCAAGGAATTCGCACCTTTTCACGCATTCAAAGCATTCGATACAGTCCCTTTTTTTGAAGTAGATTTCCTTTTGCGTTTTTATGTTCTCTGGGTTGCAGCACCATGGACACTTTAAATTGCAACCTTTCAGGAATACTGTTGTTCTTATCCCTGGGCCGTCATGTATGCTAAATCTTTGAATTTTCGTGACTAGAAGTTCGTCCAATTTTAATCACCATATTTGGAATATTCAAGGGCTCTTTTGACTATGATTTCCCGGTATTCTTTTGGCAAGTCTTTAAAGTATGTGCTGAAACCCCAGACACGGACTATGAGGTCTGGGAAAAGCTCAGGGTTTTTAAGGGCCTTGAGGAGTATTTTGGGGTTGAGGACGTTAACCTGGATTTGCATAACGCCTTTCATGATGGCTGTTTTAATAAGGCCCGTGAATTCTCGGGGTATGTGATCCATTAATGATTTTTCTATCATGATATCTACCACTCCACCGTTGTATGCTTTGGAGTAGTCAAGTTCTGAGGCGAAGTTGAATATTTCTGTATAGGACATGTTTGCTGTGAATTTTACTGGTGATATGTTGACTCCTAGGGGTTCTCCTGCGGGTCTGCCGTCGAATGATGCTCCTGTGGATTCGCCTTCTGTAAGGTAACTTGGCGAGCTTAAACCAAACTTGTATTTTCCCCTTAATTTTTCATGTAACATTGATATTATCCTATTTGTGAGTTTTATAACCTCTGGTTCGTCCATTCCATACTTGAGGCCTTTATTTTCAAGTTCGAATTTGAGGCTTTTATGGGATCGGAAATTATCTTCGAGTATATTAGTTATCTCTTGGGGTTTTATCCTTTTTTGGTCATAGCATACTCTTTTTATGTTGAGGAGTGAATTGATGAGGTTGCCCATGCCTACGGTGAGTATACCGTTGATATTATAGCGTGTACCGCCATGTGCTATGTCTTTGGCGTTTTTTAGGCAGTCGGGGAAAAATAGTGATAAGAGTGGGGATGGTTCGACCTTTAATGATTCTATTGTGTCTATGGTTTCATTGATGTGATTATTGAGCGATTCTTGGTACGCTTCAAGGAGTTCTTCAAAATCGCCATTGAAACCCCTGAGAGCATCTTCTAGGGGTTTTAGTAAGTTTATATTCGCTAGATTGTTCTGGTCGGCGGATTTTCCAGGTATTAGTGGTTCCCAGCAAGCTGATGTTGAATAATCCCGCGCGTCTGTTTTATCATAATACTCTTGTAGACTTTCTATGATGACCTCATCATTAGAAAGTAAAGGGTATCCGAGACCTTTCCTGAGGCATTTGTAACTAAGTTCCCATATGTCATCTGGTGTTTTCTTGTTTACTCGCAATACAATTTTGGGGTCTGGGACTCCCAACTCCATCATGGCTTCGAGGAAGATGCGTGTAAGTTCATTATATTCGCCACCAAGGACTATAACCTGTCCAGTGTCGCCTGGGAGGACATTGCTCTTGAATCTGTAATATTTGGATAATGAACGTATGAATTCTTTTATAAGCTCTTTTGATTTATCATAATTTTCATAGTATGGTTCTAGTATCTTATCAAGTCTACCGAGGCCTATGAGGTGGTGTCCATACATCCAGAGGAGGGAGTTTATGAATAGTATTGATTGTAGGGCTTCTTCAAGGGAACTTGCAGGTTTAAGGGGGACCCTTTCAAGGATCCTTGAAAGTTCTCCTGATTCTTTGATACACCTACCCCTATAAAATTTCAAGGCCTCAATGCTCCTTTTAAGACATTTAAGGTAATGATCATCTTTATTCTTTAATTTTTGATCTATTATCTTCTCTATCCCATCGAGTCCTTTTTCTAGGAGCATTGAATAATCGACTGTAAGGTTTCCGAGTCTCCTATAACCTGGATATTCAATGACATGTAAACGCGTATCTATACTATAAAAAAACCTTTCACCAGGAGTGAAATAAATTCTGGCACCCTCACATACTTTTTCAAGCTGTTCCACCCTTCTTTCTATCATGTTCTCTTTCCGAGAATTTATGAACTTGGTTCTAAACGCAGTTTGGAGAAATGATCCCTTGTTCTTATGGTAGATGGTATAATATGCTTTGATATAGGGTGAAAATGGGATTTTCCCTAAAAGATTTATCAAGAATCCCTTCATAACACTCCCATCCTTTTAAGTAGGATATATTCTATGATCCCGATAAATATTTCCGTTGCAACAACTGCAATAGCCGCACCCAAAGAACCCATAACAAGCACAAGACCTATAAGTAACCCAAGATGCAATATTCCTGCAAAAAGAACTATCCTCGTGAACTTTTCTTTATAACCAAAAGACACAAGACCTTGAATACCAAGAATATTATTCACTCCTATAGCAAAAATTATGAATACCAGGACTTGGAGCAGATGAATACTCTCCATATACAATGGCCCGGCAAGTATCCTTACTATGAATGGCGCGGCAAACACCAATAGAATAGAGAATATGAACGTTACTATGCCTATTATAATGAGCATCTTTTTAAGCTCGGATTTTGCACGTTCACGATCCTCAGCTTGTATCCTCGAAAAATAAGGGTATATAGCCTGGCCAATAGGAGACACTAGACCTTGTAGGGCTCTTGTTATGTCTTCTGCCACTGCATAATATCCTAATGTTGCGTTATCAACAAGTAGGCCTAGTATGAACCTGTTTGATGTTGTGTAGAGGCTTATTGCAAGGGTTGATATGAAGAGGTGCCATCCCTCAACAAGTTGCCTTTTAATATCCTGGAGTGTGGGTTTTAGGAATTTAACTTTAAATTCTTTTCTTACTATATGTTGACTGTAGACTCCAACAAGTATAAAACCTATAGAATTTATAAGGGGCACATAAAGATAGTCCTTGGGACCCCTCACAATAAGGAATATGAGTGCCGTGTAAATGATCGAACTTAAAATCCGGAGCATGCTAATATATCTCATCCTTTCAACACCTTGAAAAAACCAGACCGGAAAAAGAACAGAACCTAAAACCAGGCCAAATGTGAAAATATAAAGCAGAGGATCGCCTTGAAACCTCCCAAAGGATGAGATGATAATAAGCATTAATATGAATGTTAAAAGCATTAGGAGGGTTTTTGTCACCATCACTGAACTATAAATCTTTGAAACTTGACTTAGATCATCACGGTTTATCGAGATCTCCCTCGTCGCAGACAAATTAAAACCATAATCAGTTAAAATTTGAAAATAGCCAATGAATGCGATGGCGAATGCAACCCTTCCAAAATTGGCCGGGCCCAAAACCCTTGTAAGATATGGGAAGGTTACAAGTGGGAGAAGATACTGTACAAGTTGTATTCCGGTAAGGGACATGATATTATCTAGTATGCGGCGATAATCTTTATCTGAGAGAATCAATTTTAACCTTGAGATCATCCAAATAAACCCCGCTTGTTCACTAATTCACATTTTGCATAGCTAGGCTTATAAAATGAGCAGAATTCCTATTGAATTAGGTTGGTGATTCTCTGGCTACATTTTCTATCTTGTATTCTATGTTTTCTTCTTCAAGTTTTCTTGCTATACTTTTACTCATCCTACCCACCGCTAATACTAGGACGTCTAAGCCTCTTTTGGCCGCGGCTAGGGTTGCTTCTGGTGTTGCGAATTCAAAATCGACTCTTAGGTTTAGTTTGTTGGCCGCTGCCCTTGCTACCGTCCCCATTACACCAACCTTGTCATAGCCTTGATTGTAGATCTTTTTTATCTTTTGGAGGTTGGCGGCTCTGGATCCTCCCTCGTTTATCCTTGGGAGTACTAGTATGGTTACTCTGCCTTTTTTAAGGTTTATTAGTCCGCTGAGCTCCGTTAATGCCACGTCCTCTCCTTTTTCGGCATCTTGCAAGACCTTTCCATGTGCTTGGCCGTTTTTTCTCTTTTTCGCGTATAATACTCCATCTTCCATGAATAGTTCGACTTCGTCGCCTTTTTTGAGGTTTTCTTTTGCTATGGCCGGCCATGTTGATTTGTAGGTGCTCATTGTCTCTAGTACGCTATCAGCATATTTTCTGAGTGTTATGGCTTCCCTTTTTAGTTTTTCCAGTCCCCTTTTTGTTAGTTTATAGTATGATCTTCCATCTCCTGGTTCTATGTAGCCTTGGTCTGTGAGTGTTTTTATGTTCTCGGAGACTGCTTGTACTGTTATGCCTAGTTTTTCTGCGATGTCTCTTTGTCTTATGTGTGGTTGGTTTTCCGCTATCTCTGCGAGTATCTGAAATCTTGTGAGTTCCCCTTTCTTTTTGAAGGTCTTCATGATATTCACCCTATTTTGCCTTTGAGTGAATTGTCTAATAATTCTAGGAATTTTTCTTCGGTTCCGTGTGGTATGTAGGCTCCGCAGGCCATCGCGTGGCCGCCTCCGCTGCCTCCGACTTTTTCTGCTATTTTACTTATTATGGATCCGAAGTGTATCCCATCTAATGCTAAGAGTCTTGAACAGCGCAGTGAGACTTTTGTGCCATGTTCTTTGATTCCGAGGCCTATTATGGGTTTTCTCCAGTCACCGTAGCCGAGTATCATCCCTGCTATGGTGCCTATCACATTATCTTTTATTTCGGCGGTTTTGAAGTATTGTAGGTTTCTTTTTTGTTTTAGGAGGTTGTGGGTTTCTATTAGTTCCACTTTTTCTGCTAGGTATCTTCTATGTGCTCTTGATACGCTTTCTAGTTCGTCTAGGACGGGGCCTCTTTCTCCTTTCAGTATTCTGAGGGCTAGTTTGATGTCGTTGTTTCGGCTGCAGGCGTTTATGGCTGTGGAGAATTCTGTCAGGTCGCGGAGTGGTGTGTATTTTTCTTCTCTTCTGAGGTCGTAGGCTTCTGCGAATACTAGTTGTGGTATGTATTTAACATATTTTGGGGGTACTTGCCTTGAGAGCATTTTAACGAGTTCTGAGAAGAGTTTTCTTTTTTCTTCCATGTTTAGGTCGCAGAGTCGCCTGTATCTTTCATCTTCTTTGTAGGGTATGCCTAATTTTTTTAATAGGAGGATGCATTCTGTCTTGTTATTGGTTATTGGTAGGTTAACGTCGCTGAAATATGATAGGGCTATGAATAGTGGTCTTGTTTGCCTGCCATAGATTGACAGGTCTTCTAGGATGTCGATTTGTCCTATTGATACGCTGTCTTCTAGTATTTGGCTGTTGAGTCCTACTAGTTTTCCGGTTAGTGAATTTTGAAGGTCTCCTATGGCTGATAGTACTCCCATCCAGCTTAGGTCATGGTAGTTGAATTTTTTTGAGAGTAGGTATGTCATGCCACCCCCTGAAATATGGGTTGACCCGTCTATTCCATGTTTCATTGGGTTTAATTCCAGTAGTTCTCCTTTCATGTTTTTTCTTGGTAGTGGGGGGTGATGGTCTAGGATTATGATCTTTGAGTTTGATGTTGAGATTTCTTCTATGTGTTGGCCTGAGCCCATGTCTGTGAAGATTGTGAGTTCGTTTTCTATTTTGATTTCTTCGACTTGGTTGAGGTTTATGAATTCAATTTCATGTTCTTTTCCAAGTCTCTCGAGGAGTATGGAGATGATGGCCCCTGCTGTTATACCATCACAGTCGCGGTGACTGTAAACTTTAATGTCTTCTGAGGATTCTATGAGCCTTTTTGCTTTTAGGAGGCCTTTATCGAGTCCTGGGGGTGTTTTCATTTTATCATCTCTATTTTCTCAGGGAGGCTTTTATCATTTTACTAATCTTGAGTAAAAGTTCCCTTTTTTTCAGTTTTTCATGTTCTATTATGACTCTTCCGCTGCGCTCCCACCATGAAGGGGGATATGCTTTGTCTGCTTCTATTTTTGCTTTTAATTTTAATCTTTCAGCCGCCTCTTTGATCTCGGCTAAAGTTGGGGATTCTATTGCATGTTTTCGTGGGATTTTTCTTCCTTCTTTTTTTGTTTTTTTAGCGTCTAGGTAAGCGGGCCATATTATTGTCTCCATGTTTTTCAATCCTCTGAGATTTCATAGAATAGTTTTATTAGCATGTCTTTTATGGTGTAATTTTCGGGTGTTATAGCTTTTATATCATATTCTTTGAGCTTTGCCGCGGTTATGGGGCCGATGGCGGCTACTGTTATCTTCCCATTGGATAGTTTTTTTATTATATCATCTTTTTTTTCCTTTGCTGTTGTGAGGAGGTTTTCCACTGTCAATGGACTTGTGAATGTTATCGCGTCTATCTCCTCTTTTAGTATTTTTTCTATGAGCCTTTTTATCCTATCATCCTTTGGTTTGGCGGATTTGTAGGCTTCTGCTATATAAACTTTGGCCCCTATTTTTTTCAGGCCTTCTGGTAGCACTTTTCTGGCTGCGAGCGTCCTTGGTATGGCAACATTCTTGTTTCTCATATCATAGGATGATAAGGTTTCGAGCAGGCCCTCTGCGGTGTAGTCTGATGGTATGACATCAGCTTTTAACCCTATCTTTTCAAGAGCTTCTCGGGTTTTCGGGCCTATTACCGCGATTTTACAGTCTGGTTTTAATTTTATCTTCTCGCAGTGTTTTTTTATGGATTTTATGGCTGCTGGTGATGTGAATATTATCCAATCGAATTTTTTGAGGTTTTCGCATAACCTTTTAAGGGTTTTTGTTTTTGGGGTTTGGATCTGGAGTGTGGGTGCGATGAATGGTCTTCCACCCGCTTCTTCTATGAGTTTTACGGCCTCTTCGCATCTTTCTTCTGGTCTTGTGACGGCTATTACTTTCCCCTTCAGGTCCATTATGGGTCCTCTTTTATTAGCTTTTTGTATAGGTTTACTATGTGTCCTATGATGATGATTGCGGGTGGTTTTATGTCCTTTGTTGATATGTCTTCTAGTGTTGCGAATGTTATCCTTTCTTTTTCTGTTGTGCCATTTTCTATGGCGCAGACTGGTGTGTCTGCTGGACGATACTTCATCAGTTCCCTTGTGTTCTTTTGGAGATTGCCCACTCCCATTAGTATGATGATGGTGTCTGCCTTGTAATCCCAGTGTACTTGTCTTTTCTCCTTTGTAGGGTCTTCGTGGCCTGTTACTATGGTGAATGATGTTGCCAGGCCGCGGTGGGTGATGGGTAGGCCTGCTGCTGTGGGCACGCCTATGGCAGATGTTATACCTGGTATTATCCTTGTTTTTATTCCATGGGATTTTAATGCTAGTAATTCTTCCCCTCCCCTGCCAAATACGAATGGGTCTCCTCCTTTTAATCTGACCACTGTCTTGTTTTTCTTCGCTTCCTCGACTAATATACTGTTTATTTCTTCTTGGCTTTTGGAGTGTTTTCCTGCTTTTTTACCCACGTAGATGAGTTTTGCATCTTCCCGGGCATGTTCTAGGATTTTTTTGTTGATTAGACGATCATATATTATGACGTCGGCTTTTTTCAAAGCCTTTATTGCCTTTAGTGTGATGAGTTCCGGGTCTCCTGGCCCGGCTCCAACAAGATATACTACCATCTTTTAACACCTACTAATGTACTCTATTATGCCCTTGAAGAATTTTATTCCATCTGCTGATCCTAGTATGGTCTCGGATGCTCTTTCTGGGTGGGGCATGACTGCGCATACGAGTCCTGACTCGTCACACACTCCAGTTATTCCATCTAGGGATCCGTTTGGGTTTTCTGAATGGAATTGTAATACCACCTGGTCATTGTCCCAAAGTTTTTGGAGGTTGTCGGTGTAGTATCTTCCTTCGGCATGGGCGATGGGCATCCTAATAACCTCATCTTCCTTATAGAGTGAAGTGAATGGTGTTCTCCTAGTTTTGACCTTTAGTTTTGTCCATTTGCAATTGAATTTTGGGTATTGGTTAACTGTGAAGACTCCTGGTACTAGGCCGACTTCTGCGAGTATCTGGGCGCCATTACATATGCCAAGTATTGGCTTCTCATCCTCTACCATCGATTTAACAGCTCCCATTACTGGTGTTATGGCTGCTATGGCCCCGGCCCTGAGATAGTCGCCATATGAGAACCCGCCCGGGATTATGACCGCGTCAAGGTGGCTTAGATCCTCTTGGTTCCACCATATGTATTCTGGTCTGGCCCCTACAAGTTTTAGGGCGTGATAAACGTCTCTGTCGCAGTTGGAACCTGGGAATCTTATAACTCCAACCTTCATATTTTAATCCTCGGGTTTTATTTTAATCTCATAGTCGTGTATCACAGGGTTGCAGAGGAGGCGCCGGCACATATCCTCAACCTCCTCTTTAACTTTTCTAATGTTATCTTCTTCCATTTTGAAGGTTATAATATCTATGGTGTTAGTGTCTTCGACCTCGTATCCGAGTAATGCTAAGGCCCTTTGTATCGTAGCTGCTTCCGGGTTTAACATGCCCTTTTTTAATCTTATCTTGACTTCTATATTGAATCTCATAATTGATCATCCTCTAGTTCCCATCTTTTTTTGTCTTCTTCTTCGAGTATTAGGGACGCGACTCTCCTATAAGCTTCTATGATGTTCCCTTCACCGCGTCTGAAAAGATCCTTATCCAATGTTTCCCTGGTTTGAAGGTCCCATAATCTGCAAGTGTCTGGGCTTATCTCATCACCCACAAGTAATCTTCCAGTGGAATTTCGCCCAAATTCTAATTTAAAATCTGGTAGTAGCAGACCCTTCCCTTTGAGGAATTCCTTTAAGGTCATGTTAACCTTTAATGTTATTTTTCTCATCTCTTCCAGCTCTCTTTTAGTTGCGATGCCTAGGGCCATGGCTATGCTATCATTGAGCATTGGGTCTCCATATTCATCGCTTTTATAATCCATTTGGATTATAGGATCCTTGAATTCTTGGCCTTCCTGGAATGGGTATCTTCTTGTAAGGCTTCCTGTTGCTATGTTCCTTGCTATAACCTCTATGGGTATTATTTCAAGTTTCTTTGCGAGTATGTATCCTGGTTTTATCAACTTTATATAATGGGTTTTTATATTGGCGGATTCAAGAACCTTGAAGAATTTGGCAGATATTATAGAATTATAGTACCCCTTCATTGGGATCCTGTCACGTTTTTCACCGTCTCCAGCGGTTATATCATCCCTGAATTCTATGATAACCTTTTCTGGATGGTCTGTCTCATATACGTTTTTTGCCTTCCCAGCATAGAGAAGCTTTCCAATCATGATTATCACATTTCCTTTTTTTAGAGGGGAGAACTTATATAGATGTTAGAAGTATTATTAGTGATTATATCATCAACAAAATTTATACATGACTATCCACCCCACAGTTTGATGGGAGATTGAAATCTGATTCCCTGGGAGTTGAAAGATAATGTGTGGTATAGCCGCTTGCATACTAAACAATGACGAGGCCGCCCCAATATTACTAGGGTGTGTTAAAAGATTAGAATATAGAGGTTACGATTCTGTTGGCATCGCAACACTCGACTCAAAGATAATACTCGAAAAAGATGAAGGTAAGATAAAAGACTTTGAAAAGAGTCTAGATCTTTCCAAATTCCATGGTAATATAGGCGTCGGGCATGTGCGCTGGGCAACTCACGGCCCCCCAACAAAAGAAAATGCACACCCACACCTAGACTGTGAAGGGAAGATAGCAGTGGTCCACAATGGGATAATCGAAAACTACATGGAACTGAAAAAGGAACTTAAAAGGGAAGGGCACACTTTCAAATCAGAAACAGACACAGAAGTCATAGCACACCTGATAGAAAAATACAAAAAAGAAGGGAACAACCTCGAAGAAGCGGTTAGAAAGACGCTTAAACGTTTAAAAGGATCATATGCGATAGCAGTGATCTCATCAGACGAAGCGGATAAGATCATAGGCGCCAGGAAAGAAAGTCCCCTCATATTAGCAAAGGGTGAAGCAGGATACTTCCTAGCATCAGACATCCCAGCTGTACTAGAACATGCAAAAAATGTCATATTCCTAGACGACAACGAAATGGCCATCATAAACAGCAAAGAACACCAAATAAAAGACCTAGAAGGCAACACAAAAAAGAAAAAATTCGAATACATCGAATGGACCCTTGAAATGGCCGAGAAAGGTGGATACGACCACTTCATGATAAAAGAGATACACGAACAGCCACAAGTTTTAAAAGACACCCTCAGAGAAATCAACGAAGTGAAAAAAGTCGCGGAGGAGATAGGGGAAGTGAAAAGGATATGCTTCGTAGCCTGCGGAACATCATACCACGCAGCCCTAGTCGGCAAATACCTATTCGAAAGCATCCTACACATACCCACAGACGCCATAATAGCAAGCGAATTCCAATACACAGCCAACGCACTCGACGAGGAAACCCTCATAATATTCATAACACAATCAGGCGAAACCGCAGACACACTCAACGCCCTAAGAGTCGCTAACAAAAAATCAAAAACCCTCGCAATAGTAAACGTCCTAGGAAGCACAGCCACAAGAGAAGCAGACCATGTAATATACACCAGAGCAGGCCCAGAAATCGGCGTCGCAGCAACAAAAACCTACATAAGCCAACTAGCCTGCATATACATGTTAGCAGCCGCCATGAGCCAAAAAACTTGGATCATAGAAAACCTGAAAAAAATCCCAAAAGAAATGGAGAAAATACTAAAAAAAGAAGAACAGATAAAAGAGATGGCGAGAATTTACAAAGACGAAAAAGATTTCCTATTCATCGGACGCGGGTTCTCATACCCAACAGCACTCGAAGGAGCCCTAAAACTCAAGGAAATCACATACATACACGCCGAAGCCTACGCGTCAGGAGAACTAAAACACGGCCCCATAGCACTAATAGAACCGGGCATCCCAGTAGTCGCCATAGCACCCCCACCACTCCCACTAAAAACGGCAAAAAACATGAAAGATGAGGAAAAATTCCGCAACTCACACACCCTAACCCTAAGCAATGTCGAGGAAGTTAAATCAAGAGGCGCGGAAGTCATAGGCCTCGGAGCAGAAAACGATAAAGAATTCAAAAAGAATGCAGATGACTACATAGCATTCAACCCAGATATAAGAGAAGAAATATCACCAATACTCTACATCATACCACTACAACTTCTAGCCTATCATATCAGTGTAATGAGAGGCGAAGACCCCGACCATCCAAGAAACCTTGCAAAATGCGTAACAGTAACATAATCTTTTTTTTAGCGGGTTTTTTATAAGAGCCATGAAAAGCCCTTTAACAAAAAAAAGTCAGAGAAAACCTATAATTGCTGAAATCTTCCTCTTTTTCACTCACCTGCCTATATGGGTGGATCAACCTCTAACCAGTTTCTTATCAAAGCTTTCATCTTTTAGTCAGGGGGGTATGGAATAGGCTACCTTTTTAGCTTCCCTAAATTTAAAGTTTATAAACTTCTTTTTCTGTTAGTATTGTCGCCCCACCCTCTTGTAGTACTTTTATGGTTTCGTCTATCTTGTCAGCTTTTAGGAATAGTATGGCCTTGTCTTTTTTTTCATGCACGAAAGCGTATATGTATTCCAAGTTTATGTCAGAGTCTTTTAGTATTTTTAGGATTGATGCGAGTCCTCCTGGTTTGTCTTCTAGTTCTACTGCTATTACTTCATTCATTTTCACAGCGAAGTCGCTTTCTTCAAGAACCCTCTTCGCCTTCTCTGGTTCGGGTACTATAAGTCTCAGTATACCGAATTCCGAGGTGTCTGCAAGGTAAAGTGCTCTTAGGTTTATATTCGCATCTTTCAGTATGTTAAGGGCCTTCCAGAGTCTTCCTTTTTTGTTTTCTAGGAATATTGAGATTTGTTTAATCTTCATATTGGGACCTCAGAATTTTCTTTTATCTATAACCCTCACAGCTTTTCCTTCACTCCTAGGTAAAGTTTTGGGTTCTACTAATGTTACTTTAACCCTTAAGCCTATCTCGTTTTCTATATATTCGCCGATTTTTTTCTGTAATCCTATCATTTCTCCTATATCATCTGAGAATAATTCTGGTGAGGTTTCAACTTTAACTTCCATCTCATCCATGAGATGGGGTCTTGTTATGATGATCTGGTAATGTGGTTGTATACCATCAATTTTAAGCAGGGCCTTCTCTACCTGTGAGGGGAATACTGACACTCCCCTTACTTTTACCATGTCGTCTGCGCGTCCTGTTATCCTCGAGATCCTTGCAAGGGTTCTCCCACAGTTGCACTCATCATAGTCTATAGAGGTGATATCCTTTGTGCGGAATCTGATGATTGGCATGCCAACCCTTGTAAGTGTTGTTATAACGAGTTCGCCTCTTTTCCCTGGCGGCAAGGTTTCGCCGGTTTTGCTGTTGATGATCTCTGGATAAAAATGGTCTTCGAAGATGTGCAGGCCATTTTTTTCTTGGCATTCCATGGCCACGCCAGGTCCTATGATTTCTGTCAGGCCATAAATGTTGAATGCTGGTGCGTTGAAACGTTTTTCGAGTTCTTTTCGCATTTCTTCAGTCCACATTTCGGCTCCGAAGCCAATAGCCTTTAATTGGAATTCGCTTGGCTTGTATCCTTCTTCTTCGGCCACTTCTGAGAGGTATAGTCCATAGGATGGTGTGAATATCATGACTGTTGTCCCGAAGTCTTTCATGATCTCGATTTGCCTTCTTGTCTGTCCGGTTGAAATAGGGATTACTGTGGCCCCTATCCTCTGGGCTCCGTAGTGTACTCCGAATCCTCCTGTGAATAGGCCGTAACCGTGGGTGTTTTGTATGATATCGTCTTCTGTAACCCCCATCATTGTAAGGCCTCTTGCCATTACTTCACTCCATATTTTGATGTCTTTTTTCGTGTAACCTGAAACCACGGGTTTGCCTGTGGTGCCTGATGAAGTGTGTACTTCTATTATCTTCTTTTTAGGGGCTGCGAACATCCCGAATGGGTATACTTTCCTGAGATCATCCTTTGTCGTGTAAGGAAGCCTTTTTATGTCATCTAGACTTTCAATGTCCTCAGGATAGATGTTATTTTCTTCAAATTTCCTTTTGTAGTATGGTACGTTTTCGTATACTCTTTTCAGGGTATCTTGCAATCTTTTGATTTGTATTTCTTCGAGATCGTCTCTTGTAATGCATTCCATCTCTTCATCCCAGATCATCTAGACCAATCCCATCCCTTTTTTTTGTTGATATAGGATGGGAAGTTTTTTGATAAAAAAATAGTTTTTGCTCGGGGTAAGATTATCCTAGAAAAAAAGAAAAAATATGAGGGGGGGCTTAGAGGTTTTCGATTCTATTGTTTACTTCATCCCAGTTTATTATGTTCCAGAATGCTTCAACATAGTCTGGGCGCAGGTTCTTGTAGTCGAGGTAATAGGCGTGCTCCCACACATCTAATGCGAGAAGCACCTTACAGTGTGGTATTAGGTTGACATTATGCTTTTCAACTTGTATTATGAATAGGCGGTCTGTTAGGGGACAATATGTTAACATAGCCCAACCAGACCCTTCAGTACTTATAGCAGTCTGTGAAAACTCCTCTTTGAACCTTTCGAAGGTTCCGAAGTCCTTTTCGATATACTCTTTGATTTTGCCTGCGGGTTCTCCACCATTCTCACCTGCCGGGCCCATGTTCTCCCAGAAGAAACGGTGGAGTAGAAAACCCCCAACATGGAATGATAACTCCTTTGCAGCGGCCTTATAGTCTATGCTCGCATCTGATTCGCGGGCTTCATCCAATCTTTTGAGTAGGTTGTTGGCACCATCTACATAGGCTTGATGATGCTTCTGATGATGGATGGTTAACTGTTCCTCTGAAATATAGGGTTCAAGGGCATCATAGCTATAAGGTAAACTTGGCAGTTCATAAAACTTTTTTTCCATGAAATGTCACCTCCTTTAAACTTTTTTGTAGCAAAGCCACCAATCATAACAATTTTCCTTATCTTTCCTTTCTTCGGCTGTTTCCACGTCTGTTGGCGGTGGTACGATAACACTCTCGCCAACTATCTCGTTATTGGGCCAGTTGGCTGGTAGGGCGACGCCTTCTTTGTCTATTGTCCTGAAGCCTTTTATCATCCTTAGTATCTCATCCATGTTACGTCCAAGCTCCTGCGGATAATATAGTATGGCCCTTATTATACCCTGGGGGTCTATGATGAAAACTGCCCTTACTGTGTTGGTTGGTCTTGCTGGGTGTATTAGGCCGAGTGTGTCAGCTACTTTCCCAGTGTCTGCGATTATAGGGAATTCGATTTCTACCTCCAGGTTTTCTTTTATCCATTCGGTCCATTTTAGGTGGGAGAATACCTGGTCCACGCTCAATCCTATTAGTTCACAGTCTAGTTCCTTGAATTTTGGGTATCTTTTCTGGAATGCTACAAATTCTGTTGTGCAGACTGGTGTGAAATCTGCCGGGTGGCTGAATAGTATGAACCATTTTCCCCTGTATTCTGCTGGCAGTTTCATCATCCCATGTGTTGTCTGCACTTCCATCTCCGGGAATTTATCCCCTATCAGGGGCATGCCCTCATTTTCCATTTTTTATCCTACTCCTTTTCATTTGTTGGTGGATTAAATACTCTTCCTCCAAGCTCATTATCTACCATGAGTATGCCTGCTGGCGATTCGGATGCCATTTTAACCTTCCGGAGGAGTTCTGATGCCGATTCCTCCTCTTCAACCTGTTCTGCCACGAACCATTGTAGGAAGTTGTAGGTGGCATGATCCTTCTCTTCCAAGGCCAGATCCACAAGATCGTCTATGAGACTTGTGACCTTCCTTTCATGTTCTAGTACATGTGCACTCACATCTACTGGGGAATCCCATTCACTTGGCGGTTTTTCAATAGCTTCGAGGTTTACTCGCCCACCTCTCCGGACGATATAATCGAAGAATTTCATGGCATGTGCTAACTCCTCTTGTACTTGGACCCGCATCCAATTCGCAAACCCTGGCAGGTCGGAGGCCTCATAATATGCGGCCATCGAAAGATATAAGTAGGCCGAGTATAATTCGGCGTTCAACTGCCGGTTCAGAGCCTCTTCCATCCTTTCACTTAACATTTTTCATCATCTCCAATTTTTCTTTAATTTCATGTGCAAGTTTATCCAATCTTTCAAAATCTTCTCTTAGGGGTTGGCCTTTTATGAGCACTGGGTCCATGAATTCGACGTTGATTGTTGATAGTAGTTTTTTGGTTTCTTTTTCGATAAGGGTGCCCCATCCATATGAGCCTATAAGGGCGAAATATTTTATTGGCGGTTTTAGCATGTTAACAAGATACAATGTTGATGCCGCCAGTGGGTGGGGTCTTGTGAGTACTGTTGGGGAGGCCATGATGAGGGCTGCTGAATCAACAAGTTCCATGATGAGTTCGCCGCTGTCAGTATTTGCAAGGTTTAATACTCTAAGGTTAACATCTAAGTCTATTAGTGTTCTTGTGAGGTGTTCTACCATGAGCTTTGTGCTCCCATGCATTGAAACATAGGCAATGATTACTTTATTTGATGTTTCACTTGACCATCTATCGTAGAGGTCGACTATGATCTCTGGTTTTTCTATGATCGGACCATGTGAAGGTGCTATCATCCCTATTTTAAGGCTTTTGAGTTTATCCAAGTTTTTTTGTATCATCTGGGCGAATGGCATCATTATATGCGCATAGTATCTTTTAGCCTCTTCTTTGATATCCTCTGGCTCTGATACTGTTCTTGTAGTTGCAAGATGCGACCCGAAGAAATCGCAGGAGAATAGTATACCCTCTGGTGAAAGGTATGTTACCATTGTATCTGGCCAATGAACCCAGGGCGTTACTATGAATCTTAGTTGGTGTTGGCCTGTTGATAGGATTTCACCATCTTCTATTGTAATGATCTTCTCTTGGGGGATCCCCAGCAGATTTTCTAGGAGTTCTTTCGCCGGTTTTGTCCCTAGGATTTTTGCATTTGGATATTCTCTTAAGAGGGATGGTATTGCCCCTGAGTGGTCTTGTTCAGCATGCTGTGATATTATATAGTCGATTTCAACATCTAGTGATTTCAGGTTTTCGAATAGTTCAATGGCCTTTGATGGTGCTGTTGAATCTATTAGGATGTTTTTTTCATCCACTATCAAAAAAGAGTTGTATGTTGTGCCTTTGGGTGTTTTGAGGATGTTGTCAAAGGTTTGTCTGTCCCAGTCAAATGTTTGTATAGCGTATACGTCCTTGGCTATTTTTTTAATTGCCATTCTAATCAATCTTTTTAAATTGGTCCTTTCCCACTCCACAGATGGGGCAGGTCCAATCTTCTGGCAGATCCTCGAAGGGTGTTCCAGGTTCTATACCATTGTTTGGATCACCTTCATCTGGGTCATATATGTATCCACACATTTGACATTGATATTTATCCATTAAAAATCCTCCAAGGTTATTCTAATGGTTTGAACATCCTCTTCGGGGCTCCGCAAGATGGACACCTCCAAATATCTGGCAAGTCCTCGAATGGTGTCCCGGGTGGCGTGTCTCGACGCGGCTCACCCTTTTCAGGGTCGTATATGTACCCACAAACTTTACACTTATACTTTTTCAAAAATGACACCTACCAATCTTTTTTTAAGCTTTTTGATTATATGATTTTTTTGAATACTTAAAATTTATGATCAAAGAATATGACCCTAATTTAAGGGTAAGCTGTCTATTATTGACACGACCTCCATGGCCTGTCTAAAGGTTTGCTCTGGGGGTTCATAAGCGTACGTTTCATAGATTATCGCGGGGACACCCTTCTTGATTAGGGGTATTGTAACATATTCTGGACTTGTTGGATTAGGCGGATCATATACTGTCAACCAATCTACTTTGTCCCTGATCATATTAGCTATTCTCAAAGTTTTATCTGAGGGGTGGGGGACGAAAAGGAACCTATATTCCTCATAACCGCCTCTATGTGAATGTACGTCAATCACTAATTTTATTGACATCTTCTCTATGTCAGGGACAATATATTCTCTGGCTAGTAATTGGCCATTGAGTCTACCTTCCTCGTAATCAGAGGGATTCTTTGTAACATTCACCTCATAGATATAATAGCATTTTTTGAGGGATTTATTCTCGTTTTTTATGGCTTTGACAATGGCCTCGTGGGCTTGAGATTCTTGGGGGTGCACCCCTATTATATATGCTATTTTATCTGGGGAGTTAGGGTCTCCGAATGGCCCTTCACGTATAACCCCCACCATATTCGTTTTCGCCTATAATCACTCTTTTAGGGCTTGGTCGATAAAAGATGAAAGATGAAGTAACTGCCACGATGAACATTAATAGGAATATCCAGGCCTTTTCCATCCCGCTCTCTCCCCTAATTTTAGAAGGTTATTGTCTCTGGTAATTCTCCTCCTAGCATTGTAATATGCTAAGATTTTCGCATAGACCCTCAGGCTTGTTTCAGGTGATAAATCAGGGACGCCAGGTGTTGTGATACCGATGAAATTGGGTGCGCATCCATGCTTGTCCATGTATAGGTTCTGTAGGCCATGTTAACATATTCGGCTTTTTTTTTGTAAGCGCTCCAGATTCGATGTACCCATAGGAGGTTGCTTGGAGGGTCAAATTTTTTTTATAGGTATGTTCCCAGTTTCACTATTTTATTACAATAGTCTTTGAGAATATATAGAGACATTGCCATTTATCAAGTTGACTGAATCGAAATTATACCCGGATTTTTCTATTTCAGCAGTAAGTCTAGGGGCCTCTGATAATGGAAACCTTTCCTCGATATTCCACTGGAATGTCCTCTCTGGTCTGTGATTTTAATAGTATCCCGACGGCCACTCCTACTATACCTATAAGTATAATGGCAGCGACTAAAATTATAATCACTTTTGAATAAAGTTATTGCCACATTTTACGCGATATTTTGCATCAGGGTCAAATTTTCGTATCCGCATTTGTTGCATTTCACGTTAAGCCCCCCCATATTATAGGCTTTTTATGCACGATCCGATAGCCCCACTTAATAGGGTGCCTAACACGTATCATACCATTAACAATTGGACACCCTCGATGACCTTGGAGAGGGTGTAAATAGCTAATACGAATATCATGCTATTAACAATTAAACCTGGAAATTCAAAGTTTCCAGTCTCCGAAGCTGCTAGTCCCTGTAATACTGTTTTAGTCTCTTTACAAGGAATGTTATGGATAATAGTGCCAATCCATTGAGGAATCCGAGGATTATTAATAGGCTCGGGCCAAGGAATAGTCCGTTGATAAAACTATCCATGGTATTCTGAGCATTCTAACCCTGCGACTAATCTACCGGCAAATCCGACAATTATAAAGATTAAAATTAAAACTTAGGTAAATTCTGTTAAAGTGACACCAGCGGCGAATAATAATAGAGATGATAAGATCAGGACAAAAACAGAGATCGTCAGACCGGCAAGTAAGCTTGCGATGTTCATCCTATTATTTAATGCCTTGAATAAACTCCTTGAGTCTCCTGCCACAATTTTTGCAGATGTATCTTCTTTATTTTCACATCCACAACTTGGACAACTTCAAAAATCAAACCATCCTGAAATTAAATGAATTTGTGGGGGTTTTTATTCACAATTTCGTTCCTCTGACTTTCATAATATTTGGCGTCTTCCATAAACTTATTCGCCAAGCCCAGACTATAATTGGCGGATTCGTTTTCATTTATGCTGAGGAGTTGGATAGCGTTCTTGAGTTCAGATGTGGCGTTTAATTTCGCATCTATCTCTGCTATTACAAGTTCCAGATATTTTATGAATATTTCATCTCCTGAATCCCGAGCATAACTAAGAGCCTCGGATGCGAGTAGGCGTGCTGTATTATATTCTGATGTTGCGGACTCGCATTTTTCAAGTGCGGTTTTTAGCCTATAATTATTCACGTTATCTGCAGCTTCATTATAATATCCGTCACCCTTTTTAAGATGCTGGTTGATATCCCCTGAAAGCTTGTTTATTTCACCAGTATTGGAAATACAACCACTGCAGAAGATTAAAAGTATTATAATAGCCGGTATCCATCCTTTCTTCATCTCTAACCCCTCTCCCGGCGAAAAATCCCCTTTGGGTGGGAAGCCGGGAAAATTTGAAATATTCATTGGAATTTTCGTGCAACCATGGTCTTTCAAAGCCACGATAAGATTTGCATATCTCTTAGCTTAATCGTGCCATAGTCCATGGATATTACAATATGCTCTTACGATGATTTTTTCTGCGGGTTTCTCTGCGAATCTTACCTTTGGTTTATCACCTGGTTTAAGGGTTTTCCTCAACACTTTATCGTCTAGTATGACTTCTATCCATTGAATATAATGATTTTCATCCATCGGATGATCCTCTTCACCAACCCTCACCTTCAAGCCCATATCTGTCTCTTCTATTATTGGGATGTGTTTTTCGGGGCCGACGTCTGTGTGTCTGGCTAGTAATAGTTCCATTGGCTGGCCGCAGCATACTAGGCGCCCTTCACCCGGGTTGAGTACTTCAACTATGTTTCCGCATATGTTGCATCTGAATATTTGGTTGAGGCTTGTCAATCTTTCCACACTCCTAGTATTTTTCACATTTTATCTCGAAGTATCTGCTTGGATGGTCGCATGATGGACATTTTTCTGGCGGCTTTTTACCTTTATGTGTGTAGCCGCATTTTCTGCATACCCATATGACTTCCTGGTCTTTTTTGTAAACTTTGTTGGATTCTACAAGTTCTAGGAGTTTTTTGTATCTTTCCTCGTGGTGTTTTTCGGCTTTTGCTATGGCCCTTAGGCGTTTCGCTATGTCAGTGTATCCTTCTTTTTCCGCGGTGTCTGCGAATTCAGGGTACATTTCACTGTATTCATAATTCTCCCCTTTTATAGCCGCTTTTAGGTTCTCTGCAGTGTCTGCTAGTGTTAATGGGGCTTCCGCCTCCACTGTTATCGTGTCATCTTCTTCTTTTAGTTCTTGTATCATCCGGAAAAGCCATTTTGCATGTTCTCTTTCATTTTCTGCTGTTATTAGGAATATTTCGGAGATTTGTTCGAATCCTTCCTTTTTAGCTATCTTAGCATAGAATGTGTACCTGTTTCTTGCCTGGCTTTCACCAATAAATGCTTTAACTAGATTTTCAAGGGTTTTTTTCATCTGATCACCTCTTATCAATGGAGTCTTATATTATTTTTTTAAGTTTATTATTTTTTTTATCGTTGAATTTTTAATGGTGGAGAGGTTTAGAGCGTCTAATAATAATATTATCCGCTGAAATCTCTATACTTGGGGTGTTCATGTATCTTGAAGCGTTTTGGAATTTAATATTAGGATTATGGTGCTTAGTATCATTAGAGCGGCGCCTGTGGGCGGGTTTATATTTATTCCCTGGGTGTATAGGATTCCTGTGGCAAGGGGTATTGTTATTGTATTGTAGATGAGGGCCCATGCGAGGTTTTCTCTTATTTTGTTATGGGTTGCTGTGGCAAGTTCCAGTATGCTGAGCACATCCAATGGATTGTTTTTTGTGAGTATTATGTCTGCGTTTTCAATGTTTATATTAGGATCTGTGGCTATGGCTATGCCAATATCGGCTTGTTTTAGGGCTGGTGTATCATCAGCATGGCTTATCATGGCAACTTTTAATCCTTCTTCCTGCATTTTTTTAATCTTCTCTGATTTTTCCTCTGCTGTAAGTTCTGCATGGTAGTCGTCTAAGCCGATTTCTTCAGCGACACGCTCCGCAACTCTTTTATTTTCTCCAGTTAACATTATACATTTTATTCCACGATCTTTGAGGATTCTTATAGCCTTTCTCGCCCCGCTTTTTATAGTGTCTGAGAGTCCGATACATCCTTTAAGTTCATCATTGATGACTACGAACGCCACCGTCTTACCCTGATTCATCATTTCAAGGATTTCAGGCTTTTCAATTTGGAATCCCAAATCATTAAGATGCTTATAGTTTATAACCTGAACCTTAGAATCTCCAACATATCCTGTGATGCCCTTTCCTGGGATTGGATCAGTTTTTTTCACTGGTAGGGGGTCCTTGGCCACTTCTCGTATGCCTTTTGCTATGGGGTGTTGGCTTTTGGATTCTATGGCCGCGGCATAATTGATTATGTCACCTTCTTCCATTTCATCATCTATGGATATGATGTCTGTTACTTTGAATTCGCCACTTGTAATTGTTCCTGTCTTGTTAAATGCTATTGCATCTATTTTCGGCGCGTTTTCGTATGAGTTCTTATTTTTTATGATTATACCATTTTTCGCCAGGATTATTGCGGATATTAGGATTGTTATGGGCGCGGCTAATCTGATGGTGTGGGGTGATGCCACGATGAGTACTGATAGGGCATGTTCTAGTGCTAGTGGCATTTTTTTCCAGTATATGAATGTGATTATCGCCACTGTAATTGTTATTATAATGAGAATGGATGCTATTTTGTCTGCGGATTTTTGTCTCTGCGTTTTTTCTTTTCTTGTTAGGAGTTTTATTATCTGGGATATGAATGATTTTCCGCCGACTCTTGTGACTTCTATTGCGATTGGGCTTTTGATGTTTATTGAGGTTGCTGTTACGGTTTCTCCTGTGTTCTTTTTTATGGGTTTTCTAGTGATTGGTTGGATTATGGTTGAACCTTTTATTATTATGCCATCTGCGGGTATTGTTTCCCCTTTTTTTACTAATATGAGGTCTCCTGGTTTTATGGTTTGAGTTGGGATTTTCTTGATTTTTCCATTTTTTATGAGGTGTGCTTTGGATGGTATGGATTTTATGGGTTTTCTGATGGGTTCTGTTATATTTTTTGTTAGGCTTGTTTCAAGCCAGCGCCCGAAGAGTATTATGTTGATGATTATGGCGAGTTCTAGGGGGATTATTGTCATTTCACCCTCTATGATGGTGATCACACTATAAATGTAGGCTATTGTAACTGTTATAGTGGCTAAGCTCATCAATTCAATGGTTTTATCTTTTAGTTCTTTTATGCTACCTTTAAAAAGGGGGTAGCCTCCATAGAAATATATTATGGATGATAGGAATAGGATGCTCTGGTTTTCTATGGGAGATTCTATTACCCATAATATTATTATGGGTATTGTTAATAGGATGCAGATTATAAGCCGTTTTTCAAGTGCGTCCATGGGGGACTGCACCCCCACTTTTATTTGGTTAGGATGTCTATTAGGGTTTTCTGGTCTTGTATGGGCGGGTGACAAGTTTTATTCTTGCATAGGTAATATGTACATTTTCTATTGATTGCCTTTTTCTCATTTAATGTTTCTGATGCGAAGGACCAATCATGGTCTTCTAGTTTAAGGGTTGCTGTGAAGTATGGTATGAATGTACTTTTTAATTTTTTAGGTATGCATGATGGGGTCTCTGCTGCTATGACTAGGCTACTGCCACCTGTTTGGAGCCAATGAACTCCCACCAAAAGTAGTGTGTGGGCGATAGGTAATTGTTTAATTTTAGTTGCGAATGATTTTATGATATGTTCTGCAGTTTCAATTATGGTTTCATCTTCGAGCATGCTAGCCATCCTCAACAGGTTTATGAGATGAACAGAATTACCTGATGGAGTTGCGCTATCAAAACACTCCTTTTTCCTGATTAAAATCTCATCCGCGTAATCTGCAGTGAAAAAGAACCCTCCATTCTCATCATCCCTGAAGTGTTTGTCCAGTTCCTCTGATAATTCAAGGGCGAGTTTTATATACTCCTCGTTGAAGGTTGCATCATATAATTCTAAGACCCCCCAAATAAGAAAAGCATAATCATCCAAGTTACCAAATATTGCGCTTTCACCATCCCTGTAACGATGCATCAACCTCCCATCATAAAGTTTATCCAGGATAAATTCAAGGGCGTCCTTAGCCGCCTTTAGGTACCTTTTATCTTGGAGTATCCTATAACCTTTTGCGAATGCGGCTATCATAAGACCATTCCAGTCTGTGAGGATTTTATCATCCTTATTAGGCGGTGTTCTCTGGGATCTGCGATCAAAGAGTTTTCTTCCCGCACTCTCAACCGCTCCTAGGAATTTTTCTGGTTCGATTCCCTTTTCTTCTGCAAATTTTTTAGGTGTGGTTTTCATATAAAGGATGTTTTTTCCTGATGGGTTTCCCCTCTCATCTAGGAGGTTGCCCTCTTCTTTGACATTGAACAATTCGCAGAATAACTCAGAGCCTAAGATTTCTTTTATTTCTTCCATGGTCCATAGATAGAATTTTCCTTCCTCTCCTTCACTTTCAGCATCCTCTGCTGAATAAAATCCACCTTCCGGGGATCTCATTTCCCTTATAACATATTCGAATATCTCGGTCGCTGTTTTCTTGTAGAGCTCTTTTCCCATGACCTGGTAAGCTTCAAGGTATGCTATGGACATTAAAGCCTGGTCATAGAGCATCTTCTCGAAGTGTGGTATCCTCCAAGCCGGGTCAAGTGTGTAACGATGGAAACCATAGCCTACATGGTCATAGATTCCCCCTAAACGCATTTTATCCAGGGTTAATTCAACCATTTTAAGTGCTTTATCATCTCTTAATATCCCATACCTTAATAAGAAATAGAGATTACCTGGTAATGGAAATTTCTGTGAAGATCCAAAACCGCCATTATCAGGGTCGAAAGCCTTCTTAAGTTCATTGAATCCAATATCTATGACCTCCTCTCCGACTTCGCTCGGGGGGGTGGGTGCGTTCATCCTCTTGAGTGCTGTTGTAATCTCTGTAGCGGCATTATCTATATCCTCTGCTTTATTCTCCCACAATTCCCTGACCTTAAATATGATCTCTTTAAGGCCCGTGACACCCCCACTCGTCTCATTTGGGAAGTATGTGCCTGCGAAGAATGGTCTGCCATCTGGCGTTAAAAATATTGTGAGTGGCCAGCCACCCATACCTGTTAGGAGTTGGCAGGCGTTCATATAAATACTGTCTATGTCTGGTCTTTCTTCCCTGTCAACTTTAACGGGTACAAATGTTTCGTTGATGAGTTTGGCGACCACAGGATCATTGAATGATTCTCTCGCCATCACATGGCACCAATGACAAGTGGAATAGCCTATGGACAAGAATATCGGCTTATCATACTTCTTGGCCATCCTAAACGCCTTTTCACCCCATGGAAGCCAATCCACTAGGTCGTGGGCGTGTTGCAAGAGGTATGGGCTTTTCTCTTTTATAAGGGCGTTTTTATGTTTCATCTTAAAAATTCTCCTAAAAGATTACTGGATAGAATATATATAAATCTTCTGATAAAATACTTCCCAAACACCCCCCCAAGAATAATCAACCACCCACAAAAAAAGAGAAGATTAAAAGGAGTAGAAAATAAAAATTTTTTATCTTTCCAACAATGGCTGGGTGACCCTTCCATGAGCCTCATAATAACCTATGTCAGCAGCAAAGGCTGTGTAATAGCAGGTGACAAAAGAAAGATAGCCTATTTCGGAGACCGTGAAAATAGAAAAAAACTTGAAAAAGAATTATATGAAGGCAAGATCAAAACCGAAAAAGAATTAAGGCAAAGGGCCGGGGAACTGGGGATAACATTAAACATAAGAGACGATGCTAGGAAAGTTCGGAGCATAGGAGATGTTGTAGTAGGTGAAGTAAGCCTCAAAACACCCTTCGAGGCTAAAAGAAGAAGGATCTACGCCACAACAAACGCGTATCAGATCGTGGAACTTGTAGGATCCAACATAACCAAAATAGAAAAGGGTGAAAGCTCCATCATAATCTTCGGCAATAAAATAACCAAAGAACTCACAGGCAAACTATTAAAGAAGCGCTGGAAGAAAAAAACAAACCTAAAAGAAGTCTCAAAACTCCTAGGAGAAGTACTAGAAGAGGTGGCCGCCAGAACACCCACCATAAGCCGAGAATATGACATGTTCATAAAAACTCCAAGATTGGATAAAAGAAAAGCCCACAGACTACTCCGCGAAACCATTGTAAGAGATGTGAAAGTACTGCAAAAATGGAGGGCCGCGCTCAAAAAGGAGCTCATAAAAAAGAGTGAACAGATAAAAATGGCAGCAAAGATCATCAAAGAAGGGAAAATAGGCCAGGTCATAAACATAGACGAGGATAAAATCGAAGTCAAACTCTCACCTAACGTGGAAGCCTACAACATAAAATGGAAGAAGGTTGCGAAACCCGGAGAAAACGTGCTGATGATAGCGGGAAAACCAGAAAAGATCGAAGTAGGTGACCTAGTAGTGATAGAAAATGAAAACCTGCAAATAAAAGACAAAAAAATCCCATTACAATGTAATGTTATACTCTGCGAAACATGAACCCCCCCATGGAGGTTTAACCATGAAACTAACCTTTCTAGGAAGTGGTGGTGGACGATTTCGCCACAATCACCCAAAAAAGGATGACTGGCGGATTAAGAATAGATAACCTAGAAGGCAAAAACATCCACATAGACCCCGGCCCAGGGGCTCTCATAAGATCATACCAATTCGGGTTAAACCCACGCAGACTAGACGCTATACTAGTTTCACATTCGCACACCGACCATTACACAGACGCCGAAGTCCTAATCGAGGCCATGACAAGGGGCATGACCCGCAACAGGGGCATGGTAATAGGGAGCCTTAGCGTGATAAAAGGCTACAAAGATTGGGGCCCCTGCATATCCAAATATCATCTTGGCAAGACAGAGAACATAATATTAAGGGAAGGTGACACAACAACATTGGATAATATAAAAATCACGGCCACAAAAACAGTCCATGGAGACCCTACATGTATCGGTTTCAAATTTCAAACATCCAAGATAACAATATCATATACCTCGGATACAGCCTATTTCAAGGAACTTGGATCATACCACCGCGGCGCCGACGTCCTAATAGCAAGTGTTATAAGACCAGACAATGAACATATAAGAGGGCATATGTGTTCAGATGATTTCAAACTCCTCATAGAAGATGTTAAACCTAAACTTGCAATAATGACACACCTTGGCATGAAGATGATATTCAATGACCCAGATGGTGAAGCCCGTAGAATACAAGATGAGACAGATACGAGGATTATAGCTGCAAGGGATGGTATGTGCATAAACTTGGAGCATTTAACAGATCATCAATTAACATTGGATAATTATGATCTGCCCCGGTAGCTCAGTTTGGTAGAGCGCGAGACTCGTAATCTCGTGGTCGCGGGTTCAATTCCCGCCCGGGGCTTAAACCCGGCGCAAGTCTTTTAAGGGCTTCCTCGAACTTTGTCTGTTATGGTCTCCCGGTCATTGGATTCGACAGATTTCTCACATATCCCCTCACTTTTAATCCTCTCAAGTTTTGCGAGTTCACTAGCTACTATATGTGATTCTCTTATTCTTTGAATTCCACTTTATACAAGGAATTTTTGTGACTATGGCTGGTTTGGCCATTATTTATAGATTTTGGCATCATGAAAAAGTGGATGGGGTCCCCCCAGGAGATTTAATGGTGGGTGGAGATAGAGTATCAGCATAAAAAGAGTTTTTCTTTTAGGGGGGGTCGCTAGCATTATATGAATCTTAATGACAAAACTTTTTTTTGAACGTGATCTCTAAATAAAGGTGGTTTTCATTAAAGTTATTATCTTAGCTGCTGGTGTAGGTAGTCGACTAGGTCAAGGATTGCCAAAGGCGCTCGTCAAATTATGTGATGAGAAAACTATAATTACTCATCAACTAGAAAACCTTGAAAGGATAATAAAACCAGAAAATATAAGGCTTGTAATAGGATACAAGGGAGAACTCATAAAAAAGAAGCATCCGAACCTTGAATATGTTATAAATAGGAGATATAAGGTTACGAACACTTCTAAGAGCCTTCTCCTAGGCTTGGAGGATCTGGACGATGATGTATTATGGTTAAATGGTGACGTGGTATTCGATCCAGGGATACTTGAACTTATCATGGAAGAGAAAAATGAAAACCTCATCTGTGTAGATAATAAGAAGGTTGGGGAAGAGGAAGTTAAATACACTCTTGCAAGTAATGGATACATTAAAGAACTTTCAAAGACGATCTCAGATGGTCTGGGCGAAGCAGTAGGTATAAACTATGTTAGAAGAGAAAGTTTACCAATCCTAATAGAATCACTGAGGGAATGTGATGATCAAGATTATTTTGAAAGGGGTGTTGAAATAGCCATAGAAAAAGGTGAAAAGTTCAAGGCACTTAACATCCAAGAAAATTTCTGTATAGAAGTCGACTTCCCCGAAGACCTGGAGAAGGCCAGGGAATATTGTAAGGAGGCTCTCAAATGAATATTTCGATAATAGGCGCTGGGAGTTTCGGGACAGCTATCGCCCAAATATTGGTAGAAAATGTTGACAACGTTTATCTTCTGGCAAGAAACAAGAAAAGGGCAGAATACATAAACAAGGCCCATGAGAATATATGGTACCATCCTGGGATAATATTAAATGATAAAATCAGAGCCGCTGTTATCCAAGAATCTGATAATATCCTAAAGGGTTCTGATTATATATTCTTTGCAGTTCCATCTGGCAGTCTCCGCAGCGTCTTAAACTCCCTTGACAGTCAACTTGAAGATAAGAAAATCATATCATGTATAAAAGGGATTGAATATCCATCCCTCAAACCCATGACAACGATCATCCAAGAAGAAACAGGCTCAGATACAGTTTTCTGTATTTCGGGTCCGAATTTTGCATATGAACTCATAAGGGGCGTTTATTCAGGGATCACGATAGGAGCGCCAAAAAAGTATCAAAGGAATATAAGGAGTCTCATAGAATCTCCGAGGATTATGTTCGATTATTCAGAGAATGTTCAGGGTGTTGAATTCTGCGGTATACTTAAAAATGTTTATGCACTAGGCATGGGAATATTAGATGGGCATATAACCGGCGAAAACCACAGATACACTTTGCTAACATTATGCTTCAAAGAGATAAAACAGATACTAGATGAAATGGGGCATGGTGAACTTTTAGACAAATTTTGTGGATTCGGAGACTTCCTATTAACTTCATTGACAGATAAGAGTCGTAACAGGACACTGGGGTTAATGCTTGGCAAAAATATACAACTCAGCAAAAGATCGACCATAACAGTAGAAAGTTTACGCTCAATAAAAGCCATAAAGAGGTTAACTGATAATATGGATTTACCCATACTAGAACTTGTCCATGAAACCCTCCAAGACCCTCAGAGTATCAGCGTCCATATAAAGAACTTCCAGGAAAATCTTAGATGATGTCAAGCATCCTTGAAAAATTAAAATCGGAAGAATACAAGGTTATAGCCGAGAATTTCTTCTCTCTTTCCATCCTCCAAATCCTAGTATATGTGATGCCACTTATAACCCTACCATACCTGACAAGGGTTCTTGGAGTTGCCAATTATGGTCTTGTAAACTTTGCAATAGCATTTAACGCCTATTTCATGATTTTAACAGATTATGGGTTCGGTCTTTCAGCTGTCAGGGAAATATCAATAAACAGAGAAGATAAAAAGAAAATTTCAGAGATATTCAGTTCGGTGATGATAATAAAGTGTATGTTAATTCTTCTAAGTTTTGTTATATTAGTGACGATTGTCTTTTCATTTCAAAAATTCGCCCATAATTGGCCTTTATACCTCTTCGCATTCGGCCTGGTGATAGGTAACCTTTTATCATTTACTTGGTTTTATCAGGGCATGGAACGCATGAAATATATAACAGTCTTAAATGTCCTTACAAATTTCATATTCCTTGTGACGATCTTCATCTTCATAAAAAAACCCTCAGATTATATCTATGTACCATTATTACAATCACTTGGCCTTATAATAGCAGGTATAATATCATTTTGGATTATCAGGACGAAATTTAATGTGGACTTTCACATCCCCAAATTTAATGATATTAAAGAAACTTTTAAGGATAGTACGCAATTTTTCTTATCAAGAGCATCTGTATCAATATATACTAGTAGTAATTCATTCTTCCTAGGATTATTCGCAGGCCCGGCGGCCGTGGGATATTATTCAGCGGCAGAGAAGTTGTATACGGCGGCGCAGGGTCTTTACAGTCCACTTGTCCAAGTTACATATCCTTATATGGCGAAGACAAAAAACAAAAAATTTCACAGAAAAATCCTAAAATATACGCTAATATTAAACACATTAGTTTGTGCCATGATCATTATAATGGCTCCCCTCATTGTAAGGATAATATTTGGAGGAGCATATATGCCAAGTGTATGGGTGCTCCGCCTCTTTGCCATAGCACTAATAATCGTAGTACCCTCCATACTCCTCGGGTATCCATATCTTGCAGCGCTTGGCCAGCAAAAATATGCTAATGGAAGCGTCATAGTCGGATCATTAGTACATCTTTCGATGTTACTGTTAGTTTCGTCGTTCATAAACATTTATATAGTAGCGGCTCTTGTTATTATGACAGAGAGCATAGTATTGGCCCTGCGGGTTTATGGGATAAAGAAACATGAGCTCTGGTAGCATGAAAAAAATTGTTTTCAATCTTTGAACACTAGCCTGTATATTCTTTCTGATGATTTATCATCTTTATAATGGTTTACTAGACTGTTTATGGTTTTCCTTTCTTTTTTGTAGTAATCTGGGTTTTTGATGGATTTTCCAATCTCTTTTAGGAATTCTCTAAAATTTTTAACTTTGGGTCCTGGTGTCCAGAAATCAAAAGGTTCAAGTACAAAACCTCTACGCCCCTGATACTCCTCAAGATCAGGGACTGCAAAAATAATAGGCTTGTCAAGAAGTAAAAAATCGAAGTAAACTGAAGAATAATCAGTTATGAGGATGTCCACGCAACTAAGGATGTTATAGATGTCCATGAAATTTTCTTGTAAAACCTTGTTCTTTATAAGAACAATATTGTCTATTTCCTTGAAATATTCTGTGGCGCGCTCTTCCTCTAAAGGATGGAACTTCACAAGGAATAATATTTTATGCTTTTTAAGAAATTCATCAAACTTACTTCTGTTAAAATCTGGAAGGTTAAGTTTATATGATATGATCTCACCATCATCGATGGTATCGATTTTCCTAAATGTGGGCGCAAATAAAACGATCTTTTCATATTCACTAGGATCAATATCTAAAATTTTGAAGATTTTCTTATCGCAACCTTTGAAGAGTTTGTCGTTTCTGGGCTGGCCGGTAATATATATTCTGCGAGGATCTTGGTTAAAACAGGCTGCAAGAGCATTCCTCATGATCGTAGAAGTCGCTATAAGATAATAGTTTTCATCATCAAAGCTGAATGGCGGCATATCATTATTTCCAAGATGACCAATGGCTTTGAGCGGCATCCCATGCCATAGGTTGATAAAAACTTGGGATGGGACACGCACACGTCTCAGATTACCGTGAGTTGATACTATATAACCTGCCCTTAAAATTTTTAAAATACCCTGAATATCATAACGTGTATACTGTTTGACCCTAATATTATCCTGTGGGTTATTAACAATCCATACGAGCTCTAAATCCTCATCCAAAGAATCTATAAATTCGAAAAATGCCAAACTATTATCTGCAAAATCTGGGATGCTGTTGAAGATTATAAGATCATCCCTTTTGGGCGTTATCCTACTTATCATACGGAATATGCCCCTAAGACCCAAATTAAGTCTCATTAATATATCATTGATGATGGTAGATCGTACCAATACAATATACCCCCATTAACATAACGATAAGATAGAATAAAAATATAATCTGACAACCATATAAATCTAAACTAAAAAATCGTATGATCACAGAGAAATATATATTCACCCCCCCTTTTTTAACGGCGAATAATTAGCAGCCATGAGCTAAACCCCAAAAAAAGACAATCTCCTGATTTTTCAATACAAAAAAACTTATTTTAATCTAAAGTTTGATCGGATAAAACTCCAAACACAACTTTTGACACGCGAATCATATGAACATCACACCCCACAAATTGGAAGCTAGATCCTGATCTTGTGAACTAATTCAGAAGAAAATCATTTGAATTTCCGTATTTCGGATGAATTCGTATTTCACCCCCATGTTACCTGTTAGAGTGGCTATTTTTCCATATCAATTTTGGAGGGATGTATGAAACCTGCTCTTATAAGATGATCTGCAAGTATTATAGCAACGCTTGATTCTGCCACTGGCACTATCCTTGGACATATACACGGATCGTGCCGGCCCTTAATCTTTATAATGGTTTCTTTCATGGATTTGAGGTTAACTGTCCTCTGCGGCAATGAAATTGATGGGGTGGGTTTGACAGCTACCCTGGCGATTATCGGCATGCCATTGGAAATCCCGCCTAAGATACCCCCCGAATTGTTGCTTATTGTTTTTATTTTGCCTTCTTCAATACAATATTCATCGTTTATTTCGCTTGCATTATACCTGACAACATCAAAACCTAAACCTATCTCAACACCCTTCACTGAACCTATACCCATAAGCACATGTGAAATATCAGCATCTAATTTTGAGAATACTGGTTCTCCAAGGCCTGCCGGAGCCCCTAATACCACCACTTCGACTATGCCACCAACAGAATCTCCCCTTTTTTTAGCGTCTAATATGAGTTTTTCCATTTTTTCAGCGGCTTTTTTATCAGCGCATCTTACAGTATTCTCTAAAGTGTATTCTTCGAGGCGGTTAGGGTCTATGCTCTCTGCTTTAATGTTACCTATCTGTGTTACATGTCCTATCACTCTAATTTTGAGGGTTTCCAGGAGCTTTTTTGCTATGGCACCTCCTATAACGTGGCCTATGGTGATTCTGCCACTTCCTCGTCCACCCCCACGATAATCATAATGTCCGAATCTCGCTCTCCAAGTATAATCTCCATGTCCTGGTCTTGGCTTGTATTTAATGGCCTCATAGGCTGATGAGTCCACATCCTCATTGTATACTATGGCTGCTATCGGCGTTCCATCAGTCTTGCCCTGGAATATCCCTGATAGGATTTCTACCCTGTCCTGTTCCATGCGCGGGGTTGTCACGGCGCTTGCACCTGGACGTCGCTTATCAAGTTCTCTTTGTATGTCCTTGACGCTCAGGGGTAGGCCTGCTGGGCATCCATCAACCACGGCTCCGATGGCCCTGCCATGGCTGGAACCGAATGTTGTAACCTGGAAGATCCTACCTAATGTATTACCTCCCATAGGGGATCACTCTATTTGCTTCCTTGGGGTAGATAAGGTTTTAACCAGTTAATGAAACTGTCAACACTCCTTGTCTGTACATATACTGTCCCATCACCGCTGAATTCAGCTATTAGACCTTCCCCGCCGAATATTGTGCTTTTAAGTCCGCTGATTTTTCTAACCTTGAAATCTAGACCATCTGTAAATGCTACGATATGTCCAGTGTCTATGACGAACTTCCCATTTTCAATCCTTCTTTTATAGATACCCCCAAAACTTGACAAGAAAAGGGGGCCGTAACCCGTTAACTTTAAAAGGAATAATCCTTCCCTTGCAAAGAATGTTTTAAAGCCCCCGAATTTTGTTTCGATTTCAATATCTGTTGCTGATGCCAGATATGATCCGCTCTGGGCATAAATCGTACCTTCAAGTTCAAAGGCTTCGATGTCACCAGTATAAGGTGGTGCAAGTTCTATAGTTCCTTTCCCATCCACTGAATGGAATGTGTTCAGGAATAGGCTTTCACCACCCAAAACCCTGCCAAGGGCCTTGAAAACACCCCCAGTGGCCGTCTCTACCTGGACATTTTCGCTCATGGAGACCATGGCCCCTGGCTCCGCTTTTATGCTTTCACCAGCTTCTAATTCAACCTCAACTAAACTAAAACTTGGCCTATGGATTATATTATATTTCATGCTATCACAAAAGAAGATTATGTGCCATCCAACATATAAAATGTGGGTGAATTCATGATCCGGATGATCTATGAGAAATTATTCGCGGCTTATGGAGAGCAGGGGTGGTGGCCTTTACTTAATAAGAAAGGCAAACTATCATATCATCCAGGGGATTATTCACCACCACATGATAGAGGGGAAGTATTCCAGGTTTGGGTGGGTTCTATACTGGCGCAGAATACAACATGGAAGATGGCATCAAAGGCCCTTATAAACCTTGCGAATGCAAAGGCCCTTAACCCTCATCGTCTTATTGGAATGCACCATTCGAAACTTAGTGAACTGATAAAACCTGCAGGTTTCCTGAACCAGAAAGCACGATATTTAAAGGAGATCTCGAAATTTTTCATGTCTCTTAGAGGCGTTCCTAAAAGGGATGAGCTGCTCTCAATCAAGGGCGTGGGTGATGAGACAGCAGACACAATACTATTATATGCATATAAAATTCCAGAGTTTATCGTTGACTCCTATACCCGCAGAATCCTCAAAAACCTTAAACTAATAAAGGGTGATGAAAACTATATAGAGATCAAAAGATTATTCGAGGACAGCCTGCCATCAGATTATAGGATATTCCAAGAATATCATGCCTTACTAGTAGAACATGGCAAAAGATATTACCAAGGCAAATCTGTTAGAGATCCCCTCCTAGGTGATTTTTATGGTGGCCTTCACTGATATAAGTATTAGGATCATTAAGTTAACCTTCAAAGAGAGGTTTAAACTGGCAAGGTTGGCTCGAAGGTCAAAGATTTTTAAGAGGATGATCCACAAGTTATTCTTTGAAGGAGATGACATCCAAGTGTTGCCAAGGGATGAGACCATCAACTTAAATGTTAAAGTCAACCCGCCAAGTTTCTCACCCTTACCTAGCCAAGTTCTCAAGGAGATGATATCAAAGTCAAGGTACATATTCAAGATGGATTTCTGTATATGCAGGGTTTCATCCGATTGCAGAGATTATCCCCATGAACTAGGTTGCATATTCCTTGGAAAAGGCGCTAATAGGATACCGGGGAAAGTTGGACGTCTAGTATCAAAGGAAGAGGCTATAAGACACATTGAAGAATGTGAAAAGGCTGGGCTGGTCCATATAATAGGTAGGAACAAGATAGACACTGTATGGTTGAATACCGGCCCAAAAGAGGAACTACTATCCATATGTAACTGTTGTCCATGCTGCTGCCTCTGGAAGATGATACCAGATCTTCCAGATGAACTTGCCGAAAGCATGACCCCGATGAGTGGCGTTAAACTTGAGTTCATCCAAGAAAATTGTATCGGTTGTGGGAATTGCCTCGAAAAATGCTTTGTTAAAGCTATCAAGATTAAAAATGGGAAGGCCCAGATAGATAATAGACTTTGCAAGTGCTGTGGTAGATGCGCCATGGAATGTGAAAATAATGCTATAAGGGTTCTGATGGACCATGATGCTGTTAAACGTGCCATAGAACGTTTAGAACCCCTTGTAGATGTTAAAGCAAAAGTGTGATAATATGAAATTCCCAAAGAAGAGGATGAGAAGACTCAGGAAAACCAAAAAGATAAGGGACATGGTGAAAGAGACGAGAATAGCCCCTAGCAACCTAATATACCCCATTTTCATAAAAGAAGATCTTAAAGGAGGGTTGAAGGAGCCTATAGGGACAATGCCGGGACAGTGCAGGTATTCGCCGGAAGCAGCGGCCGATGAACTTAAAAAACTTGAAGAAAAGGGATTAAACGCCATCATACTCTTCGGAATCCCCAGAAAAAAAGACAATATAGGATCATCTGCATTCGATGATAAAGGGATAATACAAGAGACCATAAAACTCCTAAAAGACGAAACCAACCTTTTCATCATAACAGATGTATGCCTCTGCCAGTACACAAGCCATGGACACTGCGGGATAGTCCAAAACCAACAAATATTAAATGACGAAACCCTAGAATACCTTGGAAGGATAGCAGTATCACATGCAAGGGCAGGGGCCGACATGATAGCACCATCAGATATGATGGATGGTAGAATCGCCGCAATAAGAAGAAAATTGGATGAAAATGGATTCCAGGACATTCCAATAATGTCATATGCAGTGAAATACGCCTCATCATTCTACGCGCCATTCAGAGAAGCTGTATCATCCGCACCATCATTTGGCGACAGAAAAACCTACCAGATGGACCCTGCCAATGCAAGGGAAGCAATACTAGAAGCAAAACTAGACCTTGAAGAAGGTGCCGACATCCTAATGGTGAAACCAGCCCTACCATACCTCGATATTATAAAATCTCTCAGGGAAAAATTTAACACACCAGTGGCAGCATACAATGTAAGCGGAGAATATTCAATGTTAATAGCAGCCATCGAAAAAGGCTACCTCACAGAAGACTCTATATATGAGTCCATCCTCTCAATTAAAAGGGCGGGAGCAGATCTTATAATATCCCATTTCACGCCCAAACTATTAGATAGGGGTTTAAGACTATGAAACCATCATTCGTCGCGAAAATAGCTCAACTGGCGGCCGCCTTAGAAGTCAGCGGCCACCCAAAACCTGGTAATGTCCACAGAACCCAGGACTTTGATGATATGAGCTTCGAAGATTTCATTATAAGCGCAATTGTGATAGGAGACACCATGCATGAGGCCGCTGAAAGAGGCGCTAAATTAAAGGATGAGCTCGATTTTTCCCCTATTAGGATTGGAGGCCTCATACTAAAGGCAATAGAGGAAACACAGGAGTGGGTGTCAAAAAATACCAATCTTGGTATTGTAATGCTGTTAACGCCAATCGCGTCTGCCGCGGGTATGGTAACAAGAGGGGATCTACAAGGTCTTAGGGAGATGGTTAACAGGATAATGTTACAGACAACAGCTCGTGACGCCGTGGACCTCTATGAAGCCATCGCAATAGCCCAACCAGGGGGGATGGGTGAATGTGACCAGTTTGATGTTAACGATGAAAAATCCAAGGATAAAATCCTCAAGGAGAACGTAACATTATTTGATGTTCTCAAACTTTCATCATCATGGGACCTTATAGCAAGGGAACTTACAAGTTCAATGCCTATAACATTCAATATAGGCTTCCCAGCATTCAAAGAAACCCATCAAGTGGCTGACATGAATTCTGCTGTCGTCCAAACCTTCTTAACAATACTCTCAAATTTTCCTGATACACTTATACAAAGGAAACATGGTAGTGAATTATCCGAGACTGTCACAGAAGAAGCTAGAGAAGTGCTTGAAAAAGGTGGAATATTAACAGATCAAGGACGGAAAGCCCTTAAAAGCTTTGATAGAAGACTGAGAAGAATGGGTGTGAACCCGGGCACAACAGCGGATTTAACAGCTTCTTCCATAATGGTGGGGCTCATAGACTTCTATGGTGATAAAATAAGATAAAGGTGCTTCGCATGGATGTTGAACGCATAATCGACGAACTCCATTTATATGAGAAGAAAGTTCTAAAGGCCATGGAGAAATTTGAACCGCCCATAACCCCCAATGATATCGTAAAATCAGAGAACATGGACATAAAAGCTGTTATGAGCGCCCTAGGATCCTTAGAATCTAAGGGGCTTGTGAAGGTCCATAAAAAAGTGGATAAACTATTGAAACTCACTGAAAACGGTGAAAAATATGCCATTGAAGGTTTGCCAGAAAAGAAAATCCTTAAATTACTCTCAAAAGAAGGTTCAATGAGAATATCTGAGATCATGGAAAAAAGTGGCTTGGACAAGACAGAAAATAAAGTGGCCATAGGCTGGCTTCTGAGGAAAAAATGGGCCGAAATCAAAAACGACCTCCTCAAGATAACATCAAAGGGTGAGAAATTTCTAGAAAAACTAGGATCCGATGAAATACTACTCCAGAAACTCAAAGAAGAAGGTGGATTAAAACTATCATCCCTAGAAGATGGACTTAAAGGGGCGTTTAAACTCCTAAATCAGAGAAAGGGACTACTAGAAGTGAAAAAGGTTAAGGAACATGAAATCCGCCTAACAGATAAAGGTAAGGTTATACTAGAAAGGGGATTAGAGATACGTGAAGAGGCCACACAACTAACCCATGAGGATCTCAAGAGTGGAAGATGGAAGAAACTATACTATAGGGGATATGACATTCACGCAGAGCATCCGATCATCTTCCCTGGGAAAATGCATCCCCTAAAACGTATAATAGAAGAGATCAGAGGCATATTCCTTAAAATGGGTTTCACGGAATCTCGGGGTCCTATAATAGAATCTGCTTTCTGGAATTTCGATTGCCTGTTCCAGCCGCAGGATCATGCGGCGAGGGAAATGCAGGACACATTCTATGTTAAAAATCCTTCAGAGACTAAACTGCCAGGCAAAAGGTTGGTGGGGAAGGTTAGAAAGGTTCATGAGGACGGGGGATCAACTGGTTCAGAGGGTTGGCAATATACTTGGGATGTTGAAATCGCGAAAAAAAGCGTGTTAAGAACTCATACGACATGTGTTTCTGCACGCTTCCTCTCGGAGAATAAGCCACCTCTTAAAATGTTCTCTGTTGGGAGGGTCTTCAGGAGGGAGACGATAACTTATAAGCACCTTCCAGAGTTCCATCAAGTGGAGGGTATAGTTGCGGCTGAAGATGTTACGTTCAAGAACTTGCTGGGTATCTTAAAGGAATTTTATAGTAGGCTAGGATTCAAGGTCAGATTTAGGCCCGCCTATTTCCCTTATACTTTCTTGTCAACTGAATGTGAGATTTATCTTCCTGAGAAGGAGAGTTGGATAGAACTTGGGGGTGCTGGGATGTTCAGGCCAGAAGTCTTGGAACCTTTAGATGTTAATACTCCAGTTGCAGCTTTTGGTCTTGGCATAGAAAGGTTAGCGATGATAAGGTTGGGTATAAAGGATATAAGGATGTTGTATCAGAGTAATCTTGGTTGGCTTAGGAGTCTGCCGGTGTTTTAATGGGGTTCTATGAGCTTATAGTATTCGCCATCTTTTCTTTGGATTTTTTTGAGTATTCTTTTATTTTCTAATGATAGTAGGAGTCTGTACATTTTGAGGTTGTTTAGTTTTAGGTTGCCGTAGAGTAGGTTTCCTTCGAGGGTGTAACGGGATATTAGACCGTTCTCTGTTAATTTTTTGATGATCTTGATGGTTTCTTTTTCTAGTTGGTTTAATTCTTCGATTTTAACTTCTTTTTTGTTTTCGACTACTTTGATTTCATCTTGGATGTTTTGGAGTTTTATCTTACCGTTTTCACGGGTTATAAGATTTTTTGATTGTAGATTGTTGAGTATTTCATGGTAGTCGTGTTCTGAGATGTCTATTTTCATTTTAATTATCTTTTCAGGTATCCCTTCCAGGAATTCTGGTTTAAGATTTTTGATCTCTTCGTATATGATGTTCTCTTTTTTTGTTATTATTATCATGCTCTCTCTCAGAAGCTTATATGGGGACTAGGATACCTGCTGCTACTAATCTGCAAATGTCGGTTTTTGTTATAACACCAACTGCTTTTTCGTCTTCTGTTACAAGCAAGCCTGAAACATCAGCTCTTAACATGAGATTCGCAGCGTCTTCGATGTCGTCTTTAGCCGATATTGTGATAACGTCTTTGACCATAATATCTTCTACTTTTAGTTTCTTTTCAGGTTTCCTGGATCCTAGTATTCCAACAAGGTCTGTGTAGGATACTACTCCTACTGGTTTTCCTTTATCATCTAATACGAAAAGCCTCCTGATACCATGCTTGTACATTTTCTCAAAAGCTTCGATCGGTTTTGTATCAGGACTTATTGTGATAACTTCTGGGTTCATAGCCTCTTTAATCTTCATTTCAACCTACCCTATCCTGGGGTCCCCATTTTAGATGGTATTATTTGGGTGTGGAATTCATTATTTGATAGATTATCATGTTCATGGTAGAGGTTTACTCCATGTGCATAAATAATTTTTGCCGGGATTTGATAATAATTATTTTATAGGATGGATAAATTTCTGCACCTATTGAAACTTTAAATATTATGTTAGATTATTAATATAATATTTTAATATAAACCCAGAGGAGGGAATAGTATATGATGCGTATAAGCATGTCATTACCAAAAGAACTGCTAAACGATTTTGATGAGGTATTACGAGATCGAGGTTATCAATCAAGATCCAAGGGTATAAGGGACGCTATAAAAGATTATATAGTCCGCTACCAGTGGATGAAAGAGATGGAAGGAGAAAGAGTGGGTGTAATCGCCGTCATCTATGACCATCACTATACAGGGGTTATGGAGGATCTCGCAGACATACAACATGCCTACCGCCAACACATAAACGCTGTTATGCACGTGCACATGACAGAAAGACACTGCCTCGAAGTAATAGTAGTCAGAGGCGATGTTGAAAAGATCCGCGAACTAACAGAGAAGATGATGAGACTCAAAGGCGTGGAACATGTAAGACTCATAAGCACATCCACAGGCAAAGATATAGAACATGAAAAATAACCTTATGAGATTCCTTGTGACAACATACCATTACAATCTTTTAAAGGATTATGAAAGGCTTTCATGCTTTTATGAGGCCATAAAAGAACATGCGCATGGGATAGTCTATGATATAGGTGCCGGTAGTGGGATTTTATCCTACTTCGCGGCACCATACTCCAAAACTGTTTTTGCAATAGAAAAAGATGAGAAGATAGCATCATACGCCTCCAAGAACCTTAAAAACATCCCCAACGTGAAAGTAGTTAACAGAGACGCGCTATCATATGATTTCCCATGCAAAGCCGATACTATAATCTGCGAAATGCTCGACACAGCCCTAATAGACGAGGAACAAGTCCCAGTGATAAATAAAAGCCTAAAACACCTCAAAAAAGACGGGCGCATAATACCCTACGGTGTCATAAACGGGGCTGAAGCCATAGAAATGGACTCAAACACCATAAGATACGATGAAAACTGCGAATACAAAATCAAAGGAAAACTAACAATCTACGATAATATAATATTCAACAAAAAAATAAAAGAAAAATACAAAAAAACATTCAAAATCCCAGCAAATGGTAAAATCAACGGCCTGAAAATAACCACCTTCACCCTACTCACAGACAATATCATCGCAGGCCCAACCACTATGATGAACCCACCACTACTAATACCAATAGAAGAAATCAAAGAAAAAAATTACATACTAAAAATCTCACTATACTATAAAATGGGTGGAGGACTCCAAACCATAAAAACCAAAATCAAAGACATAGAGGATCAAAGATGCCCATAAAAACAAAACTCGAAAAATTCCTCAAAAACCATGAAAAAATCCTCATACTCACAGTTGGGAACGAACTAAGGGGAGACGACGGCCTAGGACCGGCCATCGCAAAAAAAATTTCAAAAAACAGAAAAAAGAACCTCACAGTCATAGACGGAGGCACAGTACCCGAAAACTTCACAGGAAAAATCAAAAAGGAAAACCCAAGCCACATCATAATCATAGACGCCGTGGAAATGGGAGCCGAACCCGGCACGATAAAAATCATAAAAAAAGACGAGATAGCCAACTACAACATATCAACCCATGCAATGCCCCTATCATTCCTCATAGAATACCTCAAAACCCACAAAGATTACAGGATAACCCTAATAGGAATACAACCCAAAAAACTAGAATTCTCAACTAAAATATCAAAGCCAGTGAAAGAATCCATAGAAAAACTCAACTCAACCCTCAAAGAAATAATACAGTGATAACAATGAAAATACTCTTCATAGGCGCCCGTCTATTCAATGACGTGGCAGAATATGCGAAAAAGATGGGCATAACCACAATACTCACAGAATCCAACCCAAAAGCCCCAAACCTTCACCTGGCAGACAAATACTACACAGTACCAAGAGGAATGGAAGCTCCAATGGAAATAGCACTCAAAGAAGATGTCGACGCAGTAGTACCACTCATAGGCGTAGACCCACCACTACTCAAAGTCGCGAAAATGAAAGAAAAACTAGAAAAACAATATAACATACCAGTAATAGCATCAAACACAAAAGCCGCCATAATATCCACCAACAAGATAAAAACCAAAAAATTCCTTAAAAAAAACAATATAAAAACCCCAAAATATCATATAATAAAAGAAGGCGAAATCCCAGAAACAGACTACCCAACAGTCCTCAAACAAGAAAAAGGACAAGGCGGCCAAAACCTCCTCATAGCAAAAAACAAAAATAGCATAAAATCATACCTCAAATCATATAAAAAGGCCATGATGGAAGACTATATCAACGGCCATGAAATCTCAGTAGAAGTCCTAAGATGGAATCATAAATCATTCCCACTTGTAGTGGTCGACAAAGGCAAAACAACCACCCAGGGCATACACCCACTCAAAAAAACAAAAAAAGCCCCAGCTAAAATCCCAGGACTAGACAACAGAAAAGTGCTCAAATTAGCCCGGAAGATAACAGAAAAGCTCCAAGCCGAGGGAAACACAGATATCGACATGATATTCAACCCAGAAAACAGAAAATTATATACAATCGAAGTTAACACAAGACCAAGCGGTACAAGATACATATCAGCCGCCTCAACAGGAATACACCCACTCGAACAACTTGTCAACATGGCAATTGGCGAATGGAAACCAGAAAAACTCACCCCGAAAAAATTCCACGCCCTAGAAATACCCCTAGGAGAATTTGAATATGACAACCCCCCAAAAACCTTCAAGGGAAAAAATAGTTGGATACTCCACGGCCCAAAAGGTCATAAGAGGATAACCATAAGAGCCGCGAACGAAAAGAAAGCCAAGGAAATCCTTAAAAAATTGAATGTGATATGATGAGCCTAAAACTCATAGAAATACTCATTGCCACAATAATACTCTCCATAATATTCACATTCTTTGTGAGAAAAATCCTAAAAGATGCTCAGATAGGTGACAGGCCAATTGTCACAGAACACAAACATAAAACAGGAACACCCACCATGGGCGGTTTAGGGATGCTCCTGGCAATAATATGCATGGCAATCCCCCTAAAGGATAACAACTACCTTATCATCGCTACTCTGATAATATTGGCTTCGGCTTTGATAGGTTTACTTGATGACCTACTCGGTCTGAGGACGAAAGAAGTTCAAAAGGTTGTAAGGAACATTTCTAAAAGACCCGTTGAAATAGGTCAACTCATCTTAAAACCTGGTGAAGAGGCGAGAGTCGCGACTCCAAAAGCAAAAGCCGAATTCAAAAGACTCCAAGGGAAGGGTCTTGTCTCTGTGGTTGGGGAAGTCCCAATCAAGTATGAGATCAGAGAGAGGGATAAGATAATTGTACAGTGCCTTCCGGGTGTCTTGCTTGTGATTTCAGGGGCCATAACAACCCTTGGAGGGTTCCAGCTTGGGATTTTCATGATACCCCTGGTAATATTTGGTTTGATAGGCGCTATAAATGCTGTTAATCTTATAGATGGGATGGATGGGATGGCTGCTGGTATAATGGCCATAGCATCTCTTTCATGCGCAGTATTCCTGTATTTGAATTCGAGGTTTGTGGAGGCCATACCATTTATTGTGCTTGCCGGTTCAAGCCTAGGCTTTTTAGTATTTAACAGGTACCCGGCGTCAATATTCATGGGTGATACGGGATCATTTGCTCTTGGGGGTGGATATGCGGCTGCCGTGATCCTAACAGATACAGTATATTTTGGTCTTTTGGCTTTAGCAGTTCCCATTGTTTCTGTTATAGTAAGTTTGCTTCATAGGGCTCATATCATAAGGCTTCCTGTGGAACCATTGCATCACACTCTACAGTATAAAGGCTTATCAGAGAAGAGTATAGTATTCTTGTATTGGCTCATAACATTGATTTTATGTGTTATAGGCTTATATTTCCTCAGGTAGGTTAAAAATCAAGTATTTGGCGATTAAAATGGTGCTTTCCCTCCAATTTATAGCAGATCAGATCCAAGGAGAACTTAAAGGCCCTGATAGGAGATTTAAGGGCATCTTCACTACATTAGGCAATGCCAGTGAAGGTGATATTGTTATAAGGCATTGGATTGATGATAATGGTGTGAAGATGGCGCTGAGGAAGGGTGTTTGCGCTATTATAACAGCGAAACCTCATAAGAGAGCTCTTAAAGTCGCGGGGGATTCTGGTTTTCCCATTATCTTAGTTGATAGGATAGAATTTGCCAATAAATTTGCCCTTGAATGGACTATTAAAAGATTCGCCTCCAAGACTAGGAGGATTGTGGTTACAGGGACTAATGGTAAATCAACAACCACGCACATGATATACCATATACTAAAAGTTTCGGGGAGGAAAGCTTATACTAATACAGATTCAAAGTCGGAATTTAACACTCTCATCGACCCGGTTGTCCCAGCGCAGATAGCAGAGGAATCCCGGGAAAGAGAACTTGAGTATCTGATAATAGAAGTTTCAGAGGTTCAGGGTTGGCTTGGCAGGGTGATGGAAGATCATGCATATCTTATGACACGTGCAATAGACCCTGATATTGTCGTGATCACAAATGTGGCCTTGGATCATATAGGTTTGGTGAATTCTATAGATGAAGCTTTCTGGGAGGTTTCTGGTGCTGTGAGGGCTATGAATAGGGGTTTCGCTGTCTTAAATTGTGAGGATGAACGTGTAAGGTCAATGGCAAAATTGAATAAAAAAGTGGAAAGTTTCTTTTATGGTGATGGTTCATCAGTCTCATATCTAGAAGATGGTATTTATATAAATGATAGATTATTCCTTAGAAGAAATTCTTTGCCTTTCCAGAGCCCACATTTCATACAGAATACTCTCGCGGCTATAGCCGCTTGCATCTGCCTTAAACTGCCAATGGATGATATAAAGGCTGGTGTGTCATCATATAGGCCATTGAAGAGGAGATTTTCGATTATAAGTGAGGCTCCTCTTATCATAGATGATTTTGCCCATAACCCAGATGGTATAAAGGTAACAATAGAAAGTGCAGCTGCCATGGATGGAAGACTATGGATAGTATGTGCTATAAGAGGCTCCCGTGGAAAAGAGATCAACATTGCCAATGCAATGGCACTCGCAAAAACAATAAAAGATTTAGATTATAATCTTATAGTGACTGATAGTGATGATGTGGTGGACGATCTCAACATCGTAAAAGATGATGAAAGAGAGGCGTTCATTGAAGTTCTTAAAAAATATGGGATAAAATACGTTCATCAAAAAAGGCTTGAGGATGCTCTCATAGAAGCATTAAATGGAGCTGCGGAGGATGATACAATACTCCTTATAGGTGCTCAGGGCATGGACCCCGCATCAAAATTACTTGGGAAAATTTTAAAAGAGAAAGGGGTGGTGGATCAATGTTAATTAAGATTAGAAGAGACACTTTATTCATACTATTAGTGGCATATATCCTTATAGTTTCTGGAAGGTTCATGACATACCTTTCATATGCATCATCAACAACAGAACCAGAAGGCGTGCCCGTCTCAGGGATCATAATTAAGGGTAATGACATAGTCCCCACAGAATCCATAAGGTCGAATATCGCGGCTGCTGGTTTCAGACAGGGAAGCTATATTAAAGGGGATACACTTGTAACATCTAAAAGGAGCATACCATTAGATGAGGCCATAGCAAATGCTGAGAGATTCGCTAAACTCTCAACAATCCCAGGGACTAGTGTCACCCCTATTGTAGCCGCAGATGTTAAAGTAGATAAAAGTACAGGTATAGTAACTGTGAATGTTATTGAAGACTTTTCAATGGCAGAGATCAAATGAGGTGCTAGGATGAAGACTCTTATCAAATTCCTCACAATATTCCTTCTCTTCAACATTTTAATTGAGGGTGCTGCTGCAACCTTAAATGTTATAGTGGTTACAGATCCCAGTGGAGAAGATCCTAATGGATTTGCAGGGGGTAGCATGTCCTTCGCACCGAACATGTTCCAATCAACCTTCATATTATCCAAGGAACATCGTTTCACAATCCTCTCAGGAGGTGAAGGGGAGGCGATCCCACGTCTCATGGCAATCGTAGACGCTATAAATATCCTTAAGAATGGTGGGACGGCCGCAGAGGCGGCTTCGGCCGCGAGCGGATATTCTGGTATAAGGATCATGTGTGGGGGTGTTGGTAAAGGAGCTGCTGTCGGAGGATCCTTTGACGCTTACCTAGTTACTGTTGATGATAATGGTATTATTACTGTGACTCCACAGTCTGGTGGGTTAGCTGTCCTGCCACCAGGTAAAAAGGGTGCTATAATCCATCTTAGGAACACTCCAGGTAATCCAATGTATGGTACGGCTGCAAATGTAAGGAGGGAAGAGGCTATAAAGATTGGTAAGATGATCCGGGATGGATATCCCGCCACGGTGATAGTTGCCGAGGTTTTTAAGGATGTTTCAATAAATGCTGGTGAAAAACATGGTGGCGGCGCTGTTAATGTGGCGTCTGGAGTGTCTACAGGGGACATGTTCACACCAGCTAATTTGAATGAGACAGGTTATCCCATGGACCAACCCTATGCAAAGGTTTGTCCACATTGTGGTTGGAGTGTAGGTTATCCCACAGCTGAAAACTATCAGGTTTGTCCAATGGATGGAACACCCCTTAAGACGATTTATGCTTATGATGCACTGAGGGATGCCATAACAGTCACTAAGGGTACTGTTTCTGTTTCAGTATATGGTAGTGATGAAGCTGGGGTTATACAGACAACACAGGAGATAGTTAAGGCCACGGTTCAGGAGGATGGTTATAGTGAGGAGGCCATAGCCAAGGCGATAAATGATGCCATAGATCATGGTCTTATCATAGGCGTTAATTATGTTGAACCAAAGGATATAAACGTGAAGCCTAGTTCTAGGGCTGTTGGAGTTTATTACACTCCCCTACCCGATGATAGGACTGCTCCGCCAATGAATCTCCCTCTAAGTTCTGGATTTTTTGAAGTGTTAGGTGATATACAAACAGCGCTTGGATGCGTACTTTTAATCCTCCTATTATTCAGGAGCACTCTTATAAGTTCATTTAGAAGATGAAGAAGTTTGGGGTGGGGGGATGGCTTTAATACTCTTAAGGGCTGATAATAGGAAAAAACTGCTTAATGCATTAGCAGATCTTGAAAGACATGCCAGTTTAAAGATAATCGGCAAACCCCGCCTAATAGATAATAAGATGGCGGATAAGATAGCCTCATCAATCCTTGGCAGTTTAAAAAGGAAATCTTTTATAGCTGTCGCAGTTAATGTTGAAGAGGATGACACAACCTCCATAATAAGGATAAAGAGGACGCGCCCACCAGCCCATGTAATAGTTGTCAGCAGGGAATATCCTGAGAATAAACTTTTAGAGGAGTTTATCAGGAAAGCCCCAATATTCAAGGGATATTATTCCCATAAAAAGAGTTAACCTTTCTTTATCCTGGCTATATCTCCTATGGTGGTGCCTTTGAATGATCCTCTCCTTAGATCAGGTGTTTCCTCTTCCTCAAATTTTTCAAGTATACGAATATTAAGGATTTTCTCAAGTTTTTTTGCAAGTTTTATATCTGGTTCCATCCTAGCGGCTTCTATACGATGGATGACAGATACTTTCTCATTTATCTTTTTGGCAAGATCTTCCCTTGACCAGCCCCTTTTCTCCCTAGCCTCCCTTATAATCATATTATAATCTTCTAGAATCTCATATATGGGCTCTATACCCCTGGATATTCTCCTAGGAGGCTTTTTAGGTTTTTCTGTTATTTGTCTTTGTATCTTGCCAAACTTTGAACAGTCCACACATACATCCATGATTGATCCTTCGATTTTCACCCTTATGGGTTTGCCGATGATCTTCTTGCCGCAAATCTCGCATCTCATAGAAGATCTCCTCTTTTTTATATAATAGATCCATGATATAATTTAACTTTTATCCCTTCACCTAAGATTTTGGATGGGGTTTGAGAAAAAACTTTATATACTTTTATTGAAATAGTTATAATCATATAAAAATCAAGGAAACCGTGCAATGAAAGCCTAGCTCTTTGCACAGTATTTTTAATCCAGAGGATATTCCGATGTGGGGCTTGGGGACGGTCCTGAAAGCCAATAGAAAGATACAAACTCACGCAAATAATCGGGTGAAAGTATCATTCTCAATGGGAGGAAAAAAACTCCCCCATATAAGAGTGGGGAGAGGGTCCAAAAAATTTGGATAGGAGTGTTCCAGAATCATGGAAAAAAATAATCCGCTCTACCTTTTTAAAAAAATTGAAGAACTAAAAAAAGAAATAAGAACCCTAAAAGAGGAGAATGCCAAGATAAAAAGAAAATTAACGTGGAAGATCAAAAAACTTGAAAAGGATAAACTCCTCATCGAAAATGAAAAACTAAGACTAGACAGGGAGGTTAAATCCCTCAGAGGGGAGATAGAAAGGTTCAGAACACCCCCACTGGTTATAGCCACGGTCACAGAAGTCCTAGACGACCATAGGGTTGCCGTGAAAAGCAGCACAGGTCCGCATTTCGTTATCAATTATTCAAGGTTCATAGACCGGAAATTATTAGAGCCAGGGGCTCGAGTAGCCCTAAACCAGCAGACATTCAGCATAGTTGATGTGTTACCATCAGAGAAGGATCCGATAGTCACAGGCATGGAAGTTGAAGAAAGACCAAATGTAACATACGACCAGATAGGGGGCTTGGCAGAACAGATAAGAGAAGTTAAAGAAACGGTAGAATTACCATTAAGCAAACCGGAACTCTTCGAAAAGATAGGTATCGAGCCACCTAAGGGCGTTCTACTCTATGGTCCTCCAGGCACTGGTAAAACGCTCCTTGCAAAGGCTGTTGCCCATGAGACACATGCAACCTTCATAAAGATAGTTGCATCAGAATTTGTCAGAAAATATATAGGTGAGGGCGCGAGGATCGTGAGAGGCGTCTTCGAACTAGCCAAGGAAAAATCACCAAGCATAATATTCATTGATGAAATCGATGCAGTGGCAGCGAAAAGACTTAAAAGTTCAACAAGTGGAGACAGGGAAGTTCAAAGAACCCTCATGCAACTTTTAGCCGAGCTCGACGGTTTCGAATCAAGGGGCGATGTTGGCATAGTCGCGGCCACAAACAGACCCGACATCCTAGACCCTGCGCTGTTGCGACCAGGCAGATTTGACAGATTCATAGAGGTTCCATTACCAAACGAAGAAGGGCGAAGGGAAATCCTCAAGATTCATAGTGCTAACATGTCACTTGCAGAGGATGTTGACATAAACCTCATCGCAAGGATGACAGACGGGGCATCAGGCGCCGACTTAAAAGCAATATGCACAGAAGCCGGCATGTTCGCCATAAGAGAAGAGAGAGAAGAAGTCACAATGAACGACTTCTTAAACGCAGTGGACAAGATAAGTGGAATCGAAAAAGAGGAAGACTTTAGGCGAGAAGCCGGGGTAATGTTCGGCTAACACATCAAGTGTATAGGCAGCCTATGATGAACCCTATGAGCTCTGAGATAAGTGATGAATGATGGGCGATCTGAGGCTAAACATCCCATAACTCGCCTATTGTCACTTTTTTATCTGTTTTCACCAGCCTTGGTATTCTGCCGATTATACCAGCATTTTCACCGACAATCACTAGAACTCCATTGAAGTGGTCTCTGAAATCTTCAGCCTTCTCCAGGGCGTTTTCAACCGCCTCATTATCTTTTTTTCCATTAGCTGCATTGGCGATTGATGTTGCAAGAGCATCAGCCACACTAGCCCTATCTGCGAATACTGTCACGGCATCGGCCCGGCCAAAACTTATAGAGTGTCCAACTGTACCTGAGGATGTGCATACTCCTCGGGGTTTTTTACTAGTCTTGAATCGGAATCCTATCTCTCCAGAGAGTGGGGAATCGCCTGCATATAATCCGATGGTTATCTTCCTATCGTTTATGAAGGCTATATCCCCGCCATTATCAACTATGGTATGCTTTGAACCTTTATCCATGAGATGGTGGAGTGACAATTCGGATATTGTCCCAGCGACCGCTGCCATCGGCCCCACTCCACTGATCAGCGCGGCTTTCGCCATCATCTTAACTATGGTGGGTCCGCTTTTCACTGGCAATGGTTCGAGGGATGTGAGAAAGTAGGGTTTGCGCCTTATATAATCCTCGAGCAGCAACCTTTCCTTTAATATAAAATTTTGGAGGTTGTGAGTTTCAATATCAGTGACTAACTTTATCCTTGTCTCCCTAATCCTTATATTTTGTTTCATCAAAGATAGTATAATAGTTTTAATTTATTTAATTTGGGTGGTAGATCATGGAGAGATTTGCTGGTGAAAAAATCATCTATAGTACTCATCCTCGTTTATTCCTTTATTCAGGTTCCATAATCTTAAACCTTATAGTGGTTGTGATACTCTTTTATCTTCTACCATTTGCCATGGAAGCCGCTGCAAAACTTGAATATTTTATAGCGTCTACTGTTAGCTTGCCCCTTGCCCAGATTGTAACATGGATATTCCTAATCACCATACTAATATTGATCATTAAATCAATAATAGATCTCATATCCTGGAAGTATACAAGGTACATTTTAACTGATCAAAGAATCATCATCCAACACGGTATAATACGCAAGGAAATCTCCTACATTTACTATGATAAGATAGTGGATGTGGTGTTTTCTCAGAATCTCCTGGAAAGGTTAATGTCTGCAGGGGACATTCAAATATTCGGGGGGCATGAACACACCCCAATAGTCCTAGAGAACGCTCCGAACCCCCAGAAGATAGACGAGTTGATAAACCAGATGATGATAGGAGAGTATAAAGGCATGATATCCAGGGAGAGCGTCCAAGAGAAGGGATCAAAAGAAGATGAATCTTCAGATGAGGAGTCGCTGCTTAAAAGACATTCAGATAAATTCAAAAGATTAAGGGAATAGTAATTGATTTTTTGGTGATAGTGGAGGATATGAATGTGGGATTATGATGTTCTCGTTTTAGGAGCCGGTCCAATCGGATCTACTCTCGCAAGATTAGTAGCAGATAAAGGCTTCAAAGTAGCCTTGGTCGAAAAGAAGAAGATAATAGGCTTACCGCTCCAATGCGCGGGGTTGGTATCCCGAAGGGTAAAAAATGCTAACATACTACCAGATGAATTCATAATAAACAGGATAAAGGGCGCGATTATACATTCACCATCAGATCACACCCTAAAAGTATCAAAAGAGGATGTGGAAGCCTATGTAATCGACAGAGTATCCTATGATCAGTACCTAGCAGAAAAAGCCGTCTCAAAGGGGGTCAAACTTTTAAAAGACAAGAAAGTGACAAAAATCTATCACAATCATGGTAAAATAACATTAAACAGTGGCGATAGCCTATCAGCTCCTATTATCGTCGATGCAATGGGATTCAAACCCGATCAAATAGGATTCCTCGCCAGACAATACCTCATAGAATTCAATGACACGAGAATGGACCCAGAATTTCTCGATTTAAAACTTAACGCGGATATTAGTCCAGGTTTCCTCTGGAGAATACCCTTATCTGAGAAAACCGCGAGAATAGGCTTCTTCTCAGAATCTAGAAAACCTTGGAGTTTCCTACTTAAATTCATAAAAAGTTTTTCACCCAATTTCAGGATACTGGGAAAATACCAGGGAAACATACCATTAGCAGATCCTGACAAAAAATTATACAAGGGCAGATGCATCCTTATAGGTGACGCGGCCAGCCAAGTAAAACCAACCACCGGCGGAGGCTTGTTAATGGGTTTCAAAGCCGCGAAAATCGCGGCGGATACCATAGAAGAAGCTCTTAACAGGGAAGATCCCAGCCTACTTAAAAAATACCATCAAAGATACCATGAAACCTACAACAATGAAATTAAAAATCAACTCAGGGTACAGAAAACCTTCAAACTCCTAGACAATCATGGATTAGACTATCTCATACTAAAAATTAAAGAAAAGAAACTCGAGGATATAATATCAGAGTATGGTGACATGGACAATCAAACACCACTAATACAAGAATTCCTAAAAAGAGGCCTAATATCCTCAATGATACCATCTCTTATCTGGAGAAAGGTGACAAGACTATGGAAATAGCACTGATCCTATCAGGTGAACATAAAACACTACCACCAAGCGAAGTCAAGAACCTGCTAAAAACAGAATACAAGGTAAGATACTGCGCTGAAAAATTAATGATATTAGACATCCCACAAGAGAAAATCCCCATACTCTCCAGACTAGCATATACACACGAGATATGCCAGGTAATATCCACAACCACGCCAAGAAGACTCAACAGGATAAAATCAGTCCCATGGGAACATCTAATAAAAGATAACTTCGCAGTCAGGGTAAAAAAGATAGATAAAACTTCCATAGACTCCCCAATCATAGAAAAAAGGGTAGGCGCCATAATAAAAAGGGAACACCCACACCTCCAAGTAAAACTAGAAAATCCCAGGACACTAATCCGCCTGCTCATAAAAAAGGATAAAATATTTATCACAAAAAGACTCTATAAAATCGACAAGAAACACTTTAACATGGCGAAGCCGCATAAAAGGCCATTTTTTTATCCTGGTTCAATGAGTCCAAAACTTGCCAGGTGCATGGTCAACCTTTCAGGTGTCAGAGAAGGGGAAACACTACTAGATCCCTTCTGCGGCACGGGAGGCATACTAATAGAAGCCGGTATAATAGGGGCTAGGGTTATAGGAGCCGACATAGACCCCAAGATGGTTAAAGGAACCGAAGAAAACCTCAAATATTATGGTATAAAAGATTACAAGATTATAAGGGCCGATGCAAAGAAGCTCAAATTAGAAAAGCCCGTGAAGGCTATTGTAACAGACCCACCCTATGGTATATCAGCCTCAACCCGCGGAGAAAAACAAGAAAAACTCTATAAGGAATTTCTCAAAACAGCAAAATATAACCTCCAAGAAGATGGGAGAATATGTATAGCAACACCACACAAGCTCCACCTAGAAAAAATAATAGATGAAAAATTCACAATAAAAGAAAAACATGCCATAAGAATGCATAAAAGCCTCACTAGGATCATATACCTAATAAAAAAAGGGGATTTATAGGGGGATAATATTGCAAGTGAAAATATTAGATACAACACTCAGAGACGGTGAACAGACACCAGGAGTCTCATTAACGCCGGAAGAAAAACTTAGAATAGCATTAAGACTAGACGATCTTGGCGTTGACATCATCGAAGCCGGATCGGCCATAACATCAGAAGGCGAAAGAGAAGCCATAAAAAAGATCACGAAAGAAGGATTAAACGCTGAAATATGCAGCTTTGCACGCCCCCTAAAAGTGGACATCAACGCCGCACTAGAATGTGACGTTGACAGCATACACCTAGTAGTCCCAACCTCCAAATTACATATCAAGGATAAACTCAAGAAAACCCCAAAACAAGTGAAAGAGACCGCAATCGAAGCCATAGAATATGCAAAAGACCATGGACTAATCGTGGAATTCTCAGCCGAAGACGCGACAAGAAGCAAGATGAAATTCCTAAAAGAGATACTAAAAGAGAGTATAAACGCAGGGGCCGAGAGAATCTGCGCATGCGACACCGTAGGAGTCCTAACACCAGAAAAAGCCCACAAATTTTATGGCGAACTTTCAAAGCTTAAAGCACCCCTAAGCGTGCACTGCCATAACGACTTCGGCCTCGCAGTTGCAAATTCACTCATGGGCCTCAGGGCCGGTGCAAGCCAAGTACATGCAACAATAAATGGTATAGGTGAAAGAGCTGGTAACGCAGCCCTCGAAGAAGTGGTAGTAGCCCTATACTCCCTCTATGATGTTAAAACTAACATTAATATAAAAATGTTATATGACACTTCTAAGATGGTCGCAAGGCTCACAGGCGTATATATCCAACCTAACAAGGCCATTGTCGGCGAAAACGCATTCGCCCATGAGGCAGGCATACATGTTGATGGTGTCCTTAAAAAAGCAGAGACATATGAACCTATAACACCTGAACTTGTAGGTCGTAAGAGAAGATTTGTAATGGGCAAACATATCGGTACAAGCGCCCTGAAAGAAAAACTGGAAGAATTCGATCTAAAAGTTGATGAAAGGCAACTACAAGAGATATTCAAGAGGGTTAAATCCCTAGGTGACATGGGAAAATGCGTGACAGATGTGGATCTCCAGGCCATAGCAGAGGACGTGCTAGGCATCGTAGAGGATAAAATGGTGAACCTAGAAGAGGTTACCGTGATATCAGGTAATAAGGTTACTCCAACAGCATCAGTAAAACTAAGAATAAATGAAAAGGAGATCCTAGAAGCTGGTATAGGTGTTGGACCTGTTGACGCGGCCATAGTAGCCATAAAAAAGAGCCTGGAAGATTTCGCTGATATAAAATTGGAGGAATATCACGTGGATGCCATAACAGGGGGTACGGACGCCCTCATCGACGTGATAATAAAGCTCAGATACAAGGACAGGATCATAAGCGCAAGAAGCACCCAACCAGATATTATAATGGCCAGTGTAGAAGCATTCATAAGTGGAGTTAACCGCCTACTAGCAAATGAAAGGAAGAAAAAATGACCAACATTGAAATTCTAGGATTTAAAGGCGAAATAAAAAAAGTAGATGAGATCTTAGCAAGCCTAGAGGATGGGGTTATCCAGTTAATGGATGCTAGGGCTGTTGCTGGTAGAGAACACGTGCTACACGCCACAGTCCATGCAATCAAAGCATTCCAGAGGGGAGAAAACATAGCAAAGGATATTGGCCTAGAAATATGTTTGAGAACCGCCGCAACAAGACAGATAGATAAGGCCCTTAAAATGGTTGGCTTAAAGGAGGGGCCGATGGATATATGCGCAGTCCTCATAGACTCCCAAAATAAGCTAGATAAACTATCAAGGATGTTTGAACGGGACGATAGCGTGCTTGAACCAGACACAGAATACCTTAAAAGATTATATGATCTGACAGAGGCTGAGATAAAACTTGTAGGTGTTACGAGGACTCTTATGGAGCGCACAACCCTACTCATCCTTGAATCATAGACTCTATTAATCCTATCAGAGCATCTAGGTTGTCTTTTTTAAGAGATTCTATCTCCAAATTTTTTATCTCAACTGCAATAGCCTGCCTTTTTAGGCGATCATAACTTGGACAGACCGTTAAAATATTACCCCAGTCTACTTTTATCATCCCACGGAGTCTCCTAGCATCCATTCTAGGGTTTTCTGTGGGTATGATCACATTCACACCTCTACTCTTTGGATGATAAACATTCCCCAGCCTATCTTTAATGTATCTTGTGGCTTTAAGTAGCTTTTCGAGGGTGTGCGGCGCCCTTTTAAGTTCCTCGTTTATGGCTGCTGGAAGATAAGGGTCAACCTTCAAAGTCCTTAGAAGGATATTATCATCGAGTATTCTCTTTGTTGAGGTTGCTATGAAGCCCCCGCCACCAGCATTCACTATCTTGGGAGATCCTGTTGAGGCTACTATAACATGATTATAGTCCCCGTTACACAGACGACCCTCGGGATCGCCTATGCCCCCTGAAGCGTCCTCAACAAGCATCACACCATTTTCAGAGCAGATATCATAGATCTCCTTGATTGGCTGTTCGGCGGTGTAGGCCGCGAAACTTGTTAAGAAGAGCGCTGATGGCCTCTTATCTTTGAGTATGGTTTCAAGTTTTTCAGGTTCTATGATGCCTAGGCGGGTTTTTAATGTTATGGTCTTTTTACCGAGAAATTTTGGGATCTGTTTGAAACCCCGCCAAGCACCTTCATCTGGCACGAGGAAAGGTGAAGGTAGACTGTTCATAACAGTTAGCAGGGCAGCGTTCCCACTATTCAAAACTTTTACTTTCTCATGTCCAGTTAATTCAACTATTCTATCTTCAACTTCTTCTAGGATCCTCTTTGCTTTGTATGGTTCCATAGCAACATCGCAGATGGCTCTTCTGGCGGCCTTTGACGGTCTTCTAAATTTAAGGTTCAATACCTTTTATCCCTCCTTTTTTTGTGAATTCGTCAAGGCTTGTCTGTCTACTAGTTTCCCTGAGGAGGCGACCCTCCCTTATGTACCTGTCAACTCCGAGTTTCAAACAACCCCCAATGTACTTTAAAACGCTTTCAAGACTGTTAAATTCTATTGGCGTTTGTCTCATAGCATTTTTCACATTTTCACGTACATTGAACACTCCTAATGGTATGTATCCTGGGTATGCTTCCCTCAATATTATTGCACCGGCCTGTTTCTCTTCACGGTCAAGGGCGTCGAGAACAGCCATCCTCGAACTGTAATAACAGCCCCCGACCCTAGAATATCCCCTCTTTGAATCTCCAATCTCATGATCAGAGAATATAAGCTCCTCTGATCCTAAAACTCTCATGAAGGCTTCCATCCACTCATATTGCCATCTTGTAGGTGTTAATACTACAATGTACCGGTTATTGAAACTTTCAAACTCATATACCCTATAGGAGTCGATAATCTCATACTCCTTAACCTTCCTAAGGAGCCTATCAGCTATTATACTGTCGCAAGCTGTTATAGACCAACGGGTAGGTACAAGTCTGCGTCTTCCTCCAATGCCAAGAGCACCCACTGAAAGGGCCTTCTGTATAGATGAAAAGGGCACACCCCTCCTATAAAGGTTGTATATTGCATCTGATGCTTTAAGGTCGCTGTCATAATAGGCCTTTTCAAGTTGATGGTCCCATCTCACATTATCGACTTGGAAGTATTCTATTGGGGCGCTTGGTCCATGTGGTGGATGTTCATCCCCGAAAAATTGCATGCCATGCGGCTTATGTGAGAATAGGACTTCGCTGTCAACAGGCGACCTTGCAAGTGTTATCTCCTGCAGTTTTCCCACAAGTTTGTCATCAAGGCCCTTGACATGAACCCTCTTTTTCCCCCTGACAAGACTGAGACGATATTCTATGATCTCATGGATGCTTTTACTCTTCGGTATCCATTCTTCTGGCAAGTCCATGAGATGAACATCATCACTCTGGGATGTTACTAAAGGCCCTGCATAGACCTTCGGATAATTGTAGGCTCCGATAAAAACTGATGGTGGTGTAAATCCCTCAAGTTCCCTATGAAAATCTGAGGATCTTAACCTGATATTCTTTGTAAGCTTTTCAAGGTAGAGATACTTTGATTTTATCATCAGAAGAATTTTATAGGAGGCGGATACTAATATAATCTTTGATGAAAGCCACTAAAAAAGTTCTGCTTGATGGGATTCTTGAAAAAATCAGGGACAATCTGTCAGTTGATGAGATAATAGAATTGCTTTCAGGGATACCATATTTTGATTGGGTTGGAATATATCTGCTAGAGGGTGATGAGCTTGTATTAGGCCCCTATAGGGGTCCGGCCACTCCACACGTTAGGATACCAATAGATAGTGGGGTGTGTGGCCGGGTTGCGAGGACTGGTAGGGCTTCTATTGTTGTTGATGTTTTTGAGGATGATGATTATCTTCAATGTAATGAGAGTGTTAAATCTGAGATAGCTGTCCCTATAAAAGGGGCTGAGGGGATCCTTGGGGTTCTTGATGTTGACAGTAACGAGGCGGGTGCGTTTGATGAGGTTGATAGGATCTTCCTTGAAGAGGTTGCATTGATAGTCTCAAAGCTACTCTAAAAAACTGTCTCCATACACACATTTGATTTTTTTCAGCTTTTGAGTATTATTATGTCTGGGCGTGAACTTAGACTTCCAAGTTCCCTTTTACATCTTCCACAGAATTTTCTGGCGGTTATCCCAACGACCATGTAGGTTCCTGGGAATGTCCTTGCATATATCATGTCTGTTTTGATGTTTAACTTTTTCAGGTTTTCCTTTAGGTTTTTTGCTATTTTCTTGCGGAAGACTTCTGCTTCTTCTGTTTCAAGGCCTCTGAGATCTGCTAGTAATCCTCTGCAGCCGCATGCCATGTTGAAGACTTTAACCTCTGGGACGAATATAGCCTTACCAGTTAAGGTTTGGAGTGTGTCCTCGAGTTGGTCTCGCGCATGGGACAACTCCATTAGTGTTTTGTTCATTCTTTATCCCTTCTTTTAAGGATTAACTCCTTGGCGAGGGTTTCACAAAAATTACATTTATGGCAGGTTTTCTTGCAGGTTTTCCATTGTCTTATGGCGCCTTCAAGTTTCTCGTTTGGGATGTGGAAGTGGTCTCTTAATTCGTTTGGACAATCTAATAATTCTAGGAGGTTGCCCTTGTGATATCCCCTGGTGTAACTTTTCATTGTGTCTATTATCCATTGTGTGGTGTTTGCTCGGCCCGAAATTTTTATTATGTCGATGCCTATACTCTGATATTCAGGGACGTCTTCTGGTCTTATCCATGGGGATCTTATTATTAGGGTGGGTTCTCTGACCCTGAGTGAAATACACTTTTCAAAATAATAGTCTCCAATGATGGATATCTGTGGTGATGCTGTAATATGTGAGAATAGGTTAAAGTGTGAGTAACGGAATGGGCACTTGTATAGGCACGCCTCATTTGCTATGACCTTCAGTTCACAGTCTGTAGAATCTCTTATGGACTCTAATAGGTCGAAGTGTCTGTTGATGTTGGTGTCAACTGTTATTTCATCCGCTCCTAGCTCTTCGAAGAATCTTGCCCTTTGGGGTGAGTCCACATGGGCTATGCATGATACTCCAACTTGGAGGTTTTGCAGATCCTTTGATATCATCTCTACTAGGTATGGGTCTGAGACTATAACAGCATCAACATTTAATGTTTCTAACTCTTCAAAATAATTCCTGAAAATATTGTATCCGTTAGAGGTTAGTTGTTGTCCTGATAGGCATGATGGGTTTAATATGAGTTTGAATTTGATATTGTGTTTATGTGCATAGGATACTTGTCTTCCAATGTCCTCTATTAGAGGTGAATGTAAGGTTGCCCGGCCGCTGCCCATGAACTCTGATGGGCCTGCCATGTAAACTTCGTATATGTCCCCTTTTAGTTCTTTTATGATTTTTTTAAGTGATTCTGTGTCTCCTGGTAGTGGTGTGCTAAACTTCATCATTTTATTCTATTGTAATGGATCCCCATATAAAATTTATGCAAATTCTATGGTGCTTGGTGGTTTATCACTCACTGAAAGAGCTACGTGTGTCACCTCTGGTATCTCGGCTGTTATACGTTTCGATATCCTTTTTATGAGTTTCCATGGCAGTTCTGGTACCTGGGCTGTCATGGCATCTATTGATTCAACCATCCTTAAAACGACGAGGTAACCGAAGTCTCTTATGTCACCTTTCACGCCTGTTGCCATGGTATCTGTTAACACTGCGAAGTATTGCCAGAGCCTCTCGTCTAATCCAGCGCCTATTATCTCTTCTTCTACTATTGCATTAGCCTTTCTGCATACTCTGATTTTTGTGGGGGTTATTTCACCTATTATTCTTACAGCGAGTCCAGGGCCTGGGAACGGTTGTCTTTTGATTATCTTGTCTGGCAGGCCTAATTCTCTGCCTAGGATGCGTACTTCATCTTTGTAGAGTTCCCTTAGGGGTTCGATTATCTTTAAAACGAGGCCGTGTGGTAGCGTCACGTTATGATGCGATTTTATCTTCCCTTCACTTTCAATCCAGTCAGGTGCTATGGTCCCCTGGACTAGGTATTCAGCGCCCACCTCCTCTGCAACTTCTTCGAAAACTTCTATGAAGACTCTTCCGATTATCCTGCGTTTTTCTTCCGGGTCGATGACGCCTTTAAGCTCTTTTAGGAATCTTTCTGAAGCGTCGATGAAGAGCAGGTTAAGGCGGCTGCTGAAGGTTTCCTTAACATAATCTGCTTCACCTTCTCTTAGAAGGCCATGATCCACGAATACTGCTACTAGCCTGTCTCCTATAGCCCTGCTGGCAAGTACTGACGCGACTGAACTGTCAACACCACCCGAGAGTGCTATTATGGCCTTCCCATCACCTACAGTCTCCCTTATATCTTCTATCGCATTTTTTATGAATTCTGATGGATTAAACATCATCTTACACCTTCACATACACTATAAAAGTTTTTGAATATCCTAGGACCCTCTGGCGTGTGATGGACCTCTGGATGGAACTGCACCCCATATAGTGGCTTTTTAACATGTTTCATGGCCTCTATTTCACATATCTTTGATCTTGCAAGGATCTTGAAGTCTCCTGGCAGAATTTTAACTTCATCCTTGTGCGAGGCCCATACACTCATATGGGCTCCGAGGCCCTTGAATATATCATCCTCGTCTAGTATCTCTATTTCTATCTGGGCGTATTCTTCAGCTTCCGCACCACCCACCTTACCATTAAATGCTAGTGCCATTAGTTGGTGGCCGAGGCATATGCCTAATATAGGCACATCTATCCTTTTTATATATTCTATGGAGTTTCCTGCTTCTTCTATTGATGGTCCCCCACCTATTATGATACCCTCTGGTTCATATTCTAGGAGGCTGTCAACTGGGATATTGTTAGATATCATCTTTGATGGTATGTTAAGGTATCTTAGCGTTCTGTGGATCCTATGATTGTATTGGCCATGGTTGTTCACAATGAATATCATTTCTCCACACCAGTTTAGACCTTATATAAATTTTGCACAAAATTGTTATTAATAGTGATAAATATAAGGTATTATATGGAACTAAGAGATATTATATATTTGGTAGTTGCGGTGGTACTTGCAATTGTGGCTTTTTATGTGATCATATGGCTGCTTCCAGTCATAATAATCCTCATAATAGCCTATATCATTTACATGTTCCTCAAGGCAGGGGACTGAACCAAGTATCATTTGCGCCCAAATGGAAAAGATGGAATTATATGCCACAACACACAAAGGATTAGAAGAGCTGACAGCAGCAGAAATCCGAGAACTTGGAGGTGAAATAGAAAAAACAGATAAGGGAAGGGTCTATTTTAAGTGCGAGAAAAAGTTGATCAACAAATTAAATTATCATGCAAGGACTTGTGAAAGGATCATACTACTACTCAAATCCGCCAAAGTCACAGGACTTGAAGATATCCACAGAAAAGTTAAAAGTGTTGATTTTTCATTTATAAATCCGAGTGAAAGTTTCGCTATAAGGGCAAAGAGGGTGGGTGTCCATGACTTCAACTCCATGGACATCGCCAGGATAGCGGGTGACGCAGTCATAGAAAGTTACCTGTCCTCAATGAAAAAACGTCTGAGAGTAAACCTAGACTCCCCAGATATTATAATCAGGGTTGAATTAATCAACAACCTTCTACTTGTAGGAGTTGACACCACAGGAGACAAGGGCCTTCACAGGAGAGGCTACAGGGTATACCAGCACCCAGCACCACTTAACCCGACAATAGCAGCCGCACTCCTCAGGATATCCGATTGGAAGCCTGATGAGATACTAGTCGATCCAATGTGCGGGAGCGGGACAATACTAGTCGAAGCAGCCCTATTAGGGAGCAAAATCCCACCGGGCAGTATCAGAAGAGGGAAAACCCCCACATTCAACCAGAACCTCAAAATCTTGGGTGTTGAAAAGTTCAAAAAGCATGTTGAAGGCTGTGAAAAAACATTATCCAACCTTGGAATAGATTTTATCAAGATAATACAAGGCAACGCCGAACACCTAGACAAACATATACAAAAAGCCGATACTATCATAACCAATCCACCCTACGGCATCAGAATCGGGAGAAAATCCAGGATAGAAAAACTATACTATAACTTCCTCAAAGCCGCCGAGAAAGTCCTAACAGAAAATGGGAGGATAACCCTCCTAACACCACAGGATAAAATCCTAGAGAATATAGCGACAAAACTAGACTACCAATGGACAGAAACCCCAATAGTCTATGGCAATCTTCCAGTGAAAATATTCAAATTAACCAAATAAAATATAATGGTATAATCATCTACTATTGTGGGGGGATCCCTTGGCCATAAAATTGTTAGTGGTTGAAGATGAGAGTGTAGTGGCCCTAGACATTAAATATAGAGCCGAAGCCCTAGGCTATGATGTTGTGGGTATAGCAAATTCTGGGGAGGAAGCCATAAAACTTACAAGGGAGAAGAAACCCGACCTAGTCCTCATGGACATCATACTAAAGGGTGAAATGGATGGGATAGAAGCCGCAGAGATCATAAAAAGGGACTATAATATTCCAGTGGTTTATCTGACAGCCTATTCTGACCGGGAGACCCTTGAGAGGGCTAAGGTAACAGAACCATTCGGTTACCTTATAAAACCATTCGAAGACCGGGAATTGCACAGTACAATCGAAGTGGCCATCTACAAGCATAAGATGGATTCCAAGCTTAGGATAAGCGAAGAACGATACCGTAAACTAGCAGAATCCTCACCAGACCTTATCATGCTCCTAAACAAGGAAAAAGAGATCATATTCCTTAATAATGCATTTGAAAGGATTACAGGGTTCCGAAGAGGGAAATGTTATAATAGGCGTGTTAACATCCTCGAGAAGATTGGTATTATCAGCCGAGAAGAGTTCAAGAAACTTATGGATATTATAAGACCATCCAAGGATCATCTAGAGCCGATGCAGGTAAAGATAAGAGACAAGGATGGGAGAGAACACTACCTTGAATTATACGCTTCCACCATAAAAAACAGGGAAAAGCTTATACAGATCATAGGACATGATATAACAGCGAAATTGCAGGCCGAGAAAAGAAAATTAAAACTGATCAAAGAAAAATCAACAAGAGAATTATATGGTTTCCTTTTATCAGCCATCCCAGTGTTTGCATCAACAGTCCCACCCCAACTAAGAAACACCATAATAAGAAATTTCGCGGACAAATTCGAAGAAAACCTAAAACCTTCATTCAATGAGCACATGAAAAGAAAAGGACTCCTATCCCAGATCAAAGAAGGAAAAATAGACGCTGAAAAAGTCTTCAACGCCTATATATCATGGTTGAAATCATTCCTCAAAAACCTTGGAATAAAAACAAGAATCAAAAAAGAAAAAGACCACTACAAGCTAGAGTTCATAACATTCCCATGGGGTGACAATATCAACCCCATCTTTTCCCTGATGTTCAGGACAATGCTTGTAAGAAGCTTCACATGGACAAAAATCAAAGGGAATGTAGTACAAACCCAAAGATGGGAAAATCTTGAATTCGAATTCCACATATAATGTGGGGGAGTGCCTATGGAAGAACTTCAAAGGATGAGTACTGGTATAAAAGACTTGGATGAGATAATAGGAGGATTCCCAGTAGGCCGTAGCATACTCGTAACCGGGGATGCTGGTTCTGGTAAAACTATAATGGCTTTGCAATTCGCCATAAAAAGTGCAAGTGATGGTTTCAAGACAGTTTATGTTACAACAGAAGAGGATGAAACCGACCTCAAGTTTCAATGCAACTCATTTGCCTGGGACATAAAAACACTAATAGAAAGTGGTAGTTTAGAGATAATAAGTCTTGCTGGTGTAAGAGCCATGGTTACAGAGGCCGAGATGAAGATCGGCATAGAATCAGTGGAAGAAGACATTGGAAGACTCCTAGATCAGATCTCAGCCGATACAAGAGTGCTTATCATTGACAATCTTGGAAGTCACACAGGAAATTTAACACCATACGAATTCAGGAATAGGTTCGATTTCCTTGTATACGAATTGAAAAAGAGGAACATAACAAGTCTAATAATACTTGATAGTGCAACCGCCAGAGAATTTAATGAAATAGCACTATTCTCAGTTTATGGTGCTATAAACCTACTAAAGAGGGAGAACCCTTACACTGGTAGGAGAGAAAGGGTCATGGACATTGTTAAGATGAGGAGCACGAAAACCCCAGTAGATTTCGTACCATATAAGATAACTGAGAGTGGGATAGAGATAACCGGGAAAGTAAAATATGAATAAATTTTAGAGGCGTTCAAGGGCCTTTATAAGGAGTTTCACACTATTTTCAATATCATCCATGCTCGCAACACTAACAGGCGTGTGAATATACCTTGTAGGTACTGATACAACACCTGCTGGTATACCTGCACGTGTTAAATGTATTGCAGTTGCATCTGTAGTACCACCCTCACTAACCTCCAATTGTATGGGTATTTTCTCTTCCTTTGCAGTTGAAAGAAGCCAATCCCTAATACTCTTATGGGTGATGATACCCTTACCACTTGCATCAGTCAAAACTATACCCGGTCCCTTACCTATCTTGACTGGAGCGTCCTCTTCTTCAATGCCTGGATGATCCCCTGATATGGTAACATCAAGCGCAAGGGCCATGTCAGGATTTAATTTAAACGCCGAGGTCCTGGCGCCCTTAAGACCCACTTCTTCTTGTACTGTGCCCACACCATATATTGTTGCATTGGATCTTACAGACTTTAGAACTTCTACTAGGAGTAGGCAGCCAATCCTATTGTCAAGGGCTTTCCCTGTGAAAAGTCCATTTTGGAGTTTATTGAATGGTGCCTTGAAGGTTACAGGGTCTCCCACCCCCACGAGTTTCTCAGCATTCTTCCTTGATGTCGCCCCTATATCGATAAACATCTTCTCATAACTTGTGACCTTCTTTCTCTCCTTTGGTTTCATCCGATGGGGTGGCTTGGAACCTATGACACCCGTCACAGGACCCTTTTTTCCATGGATTTCCACTGGCTGGTTTAAGAGCATCTGATCATTTATCCCCCCTATCTTGGAAAATCTTATAAACCCCTTTTTGTCAATATACCGCACCATAAGGCCTATCTCGTCCATGTGAGCTGCTAACATTACACTAGGGGCTTCGGGGTCGCCTTCCCGGACCATGATAAGATTTCCAAGATTGTCCTCCTCTATACTATCTACTCGCCCCTCTAATTCGCCTTTCATGATCTCTCTTACCTCATCTTCGAAGCCTGATATGCCATTAGCCTCTGATAAACGTTTCATCAAATCAAACATTTCTCATTCACCCCAGAGACCTTACTAGTATAAGTATCCCTATGATTATCAAGAGAACCTGCGGCCAAAAACGCATATAATCTGCTGGTATAAGGCCGAGCGCAACAAGGAGCCATATAGCACCTATTAGTATGAATATGCCTCCAAGGTAGACACCCCACCTATGCTTGGGCTTCTTCTTAATTTCGATCTCATCTGCCATAGAATATCACCAACAACAAATTTCTATTAACTAGTATATATAAGGGTAAATTTTATAGTGGTGGTGTTGCTGAATCATAATCTAATGATCGACAAAAGGCATCCACGTTACGAATCACTAAAGTTGCGAGAAAAGATCTTGAAAGCTTATCATATGGGGTTGTTGGCAGATGCTGGTATCATAGCCCATGGCAGAGGCGAAGCCTTCGACTACCTTATAGGGGAAAAAACCAGAAAACCCGCAATCCAAGCCATTAAAGCAGCCGCTGCAACACTATTACTAGCAAAGAATCCGGTATTGTCAGTGAATGGTAATACAGCCGCTCTAGTCCCAGAGGAGATAGTTGAACTTGCAAGATTAACAGATGCCAAGATAGAGATAAACCTCTTCCACAGAACCCCAAAAAGGGTTCAACTTATAGAAAAAACCCTCAAAGAGGCCGGTGCAAGGGAAGTTCTCGGCACAGACCAGGAAAAACTCAAATACCTCAAAGACATAAAGAGTAAGAGAGCCACAGCAAGCCCCAGAGGGATATACATTGCAGATGTTGTTCTCGTGCCATTAGAGGACGGAGATCGTGCAGAGATACTCCGAAAGGCGGGTAAAACCATCATAACCATAGATCTCAACCCCCTCTCAAGAACATCCAGAATGGCCAATATAAGCATCACAGACAACATAGTAAGGGCCATACCCCTCCTAATAGAATATGTGAAAAAATTTAAAGATTACAAAAGGGATGAACTAAAAAAAATCCTAGAAGGATTCGACAACAAAAAAAACCTAGAAGACATGCTAAGTCTGATAGACATTAGGAGAGGGATGGGGATGCGTAAATGAAGGTTATAGGAGTGGCTGGGATGCCGGGATCCGGTAAAGGAGTGGTGTCAAGGATCGCGGAGAAGATGGGATACCATATAATAAGGATGGGTGACATTATAAGGGAGGAAGCGGCTAAAAGGGGTGAAGACCCTGGTAAAGTAGCGGTCAAATTAAGAAAAGAACACGGAGAATATATAATAGCGGAAAAATGCATCCCCATGATAGAAAACAAGGAGAAGGTACTCATTGAGGGTATAAGAAGCCCCTATGAAGTGGAAGTATTCAAAAAACACTACAAAGGATTCAAGATAATATCAGTATTCTCAACTAGAAGGACAAGATTCAAACGCCTACAAAAAAGGGGGAGAAAAGACGACACAAAAGACTACAAAAAATTCATAGAAAGAGACCAGAGAGAACTCGGATTCGGCCTCGGGGACGTTATAGCAACATCAGATTATATTATCATAAATGAAGGAACACTACAGAAATTCAAAGAAAACACAAAAAGAATATTAAAGAAAGTTACAAGAAACTCTTAGGGGATGAAATCATTGGAATGCGAAGTTAAAATCGAAACTCCTATAAAAGCAACAGAAAATCCCAGAAAAGTCCTGGAAAGTATACTGAACATATTCCCAAAGATAAAAATCAAGGAAACAGACAATAAAATCAAAGGAGAAGGTGGGATAGAAGTCCTAGAAGAACTTAAAGAATCCCTAGAAAGAAGAAAAATCCGCTCAACAGCAAGAAAAATATTATATGAAAACCGTATAGGCCCAAAGACAACCTTCTACCTTAACAAACAAGCCGCATTCATAGGAAAAACCAACATACTAGAAGAAGAAATATCATCTCTAGGCGATATAAAAGTAGAAATCACCTCAGAAAACCTCAAAGAGGTTATAGACTGGCTAGCACCAGAAATCGAAGACGAATCCCAGGCAAACTAGCCCTTATCCACGAGTATAGCATCCTTTATCTTCAAGATGCCGCTATCATCGAACCACTTCTTCTCAAAATCGAGGATTTTTATCCTTTTTTTAAATATTGGCCCATCAAGGACAAAAGTTTCGGCTTCACCACCCTCAAACGCCAAATTAACACCAAACCTCCTATTTAACCTTTTCAAGTCATTGACCATCCTCTGGTCTATTTTACGTCCAAGCCAGGACTTGTCAAGGCCCTCGGCTGCAACAGAAGTTACTATAACCTCAAAACCCAAACTTATAATCTCCATCATATACTCCTCTGGATCCACATGCCAGAGCGGCGCCCTTGAACCGATTCCAACTTCCTTGCAGATTCTCTCAATCCTTGACCGCTGATAATTGGAATAAAGAGCACCTGAATATAAAACTTCGATCCCATGACCCACAAGCACTTTAAGGAGTCTTTTAAGGTCTTCTAATTCTTCTTCTTTCACTCCTCTTGTAGAACCTTCAATTAGGGGTATGCCAAGGGCCTTAGCTGATAATTGGGTCCATCTTATATTTGGGACATGGAACATGTACGAATATGGATTATCCGATACCATGGAAACTAGATATTTCACGTTATCGCCATGTTCAATGGCCTTGTAGAGTGCCATTGTACTATCTTTACCCCCAGAATAGAGTACTGCAGCATCCACTGTTTTTATCTCCCCAGTCTCTTTTTGATCGCGGCTAGGAAACCCAGGATACTATCTATGAATATGCCCGCAAGACCGGTTAGCACTCCAATTAAACCGCATGATGCCACCACAGCAGATTTAGGCGGCATAAAAGCCTTCAAACCCTCGATTTTTTCTTCTACAGGTCCTTTAGTGGAGACTATCGCAATACCCTTGGATGAGAGATATTCCCGTAGATTTTTGAGCTTATTTGCATGGGTGTCGATTGAAACGTGTATTGTACTATATCTTGTGTAGATTCCGCCGGTTAAGATAAGCCAATCAGATATCTTGTTGATGGTGGCTTGTGGATCGCCACCTTTAACTTCACATATGATAGTACCTTTAGGATCTGCTTTACAGGATGTTACATTAGAGTCGATAATTGGTATGCCCCGTTCTATTAATTTTCCACGTTCACTAGTAAAATTATCAGTTTTTAGAAAGATATATTCTAATTTAACATCTTCAACACCTTCCACACCTCTCACATCATTAATAAATTCTTTGATGTTAACATCATGCGACAAATCAACATAGGCGGTCTCAGGGGAACTTGAAGTGGCCTCATAGAAACTTCTAGCCATTGTTGGTATATCATCGTATATTGGTGAGATGAAAAATGTGCCGCCGATAACACCAACCATGAATCCGATGAATATGACAAAGAGTATGTTTCTTTTACCAACAACAGGGGTCATAAGACCCACAGAGAATACAAAGACTAAGAGTATTATGAAGAGTATGAGCATTATTAAAGTTACAATAACATCCATAGTTTGCATCCTCCACCTTTAAAATTTTTTTACCAAGACCATAAACTTTCCAAAATGTAAAGTTGTCCATCAAGCTTAAGAGGCTCAAAATTTTGTTTTGTAGGCTACTCCCATATATATAGTGCGAGTTTCACTGGGATTTTATTATATCCTTGACCATGAAACACCTTTACAAGTGATATATCAAAATCAGCATTTGGGTTAGATTCTACCTGGATCCATAATTTCATATCAGGGCCCCCACCTTTATCTAGAACTTTTTGGATGTCATCATCAACGGGTATGAACGCGCCTACATTAAGGTCCTTAAACTTTAACCATCCTGGCTGTCCATAAACACGATCTAACTCGTCATTTATAGCGTCTCGCCTATTTTTATCATCGAAATCTCCATAGGTGCCATTTACAACAGCATCACCATCAGTGAACCCATAATCAGCACTTCTAACCCCAGTATTGGCATCTATCCTCAGATAATAATCATATAACTCAAGATCGTCGCGGGTAACATAGAAGCTTGAATTCGGGTTAGAGCTTGTTGTTACATTCCCGGGACCCACATATATATTAGGTACCCCAGCTTTGGAATACCATAAAAATGCATTTTCTCCTGGATTAGCCGGGTTAATGTGCATCAAATCTATCATGTTGAAGATAACCTCTCCAGGGACTAACATACAACTTCTATTCGCAACCGCCACCTCCTTAGCATTTTGAGGTGGTGGATTTCCAATTTCGACTATGGTGGATGAATCATTGGCTCGTGTTATAATCAGATAATAATTGTCAGTGTGGACTAAATTCTTCAAAAGTTTCGGGTTGGATTTAAGCACCGCTATCTTCTTGTTAAACAGAAAATTTGGGACTGGTCGTCCACGGTCGATAACCGCAAGACCTGGAAGCGCATCACTGGATGGTGGACTTTGCCTTTCCCAGTGTTCTGGTTCTCCTGGGGATTTAACTAGATAATCGGCGGCGTCGGTCACGTTTCTCTCTAGGCTTTGCCTGCCTGCAAAATCTTCCATTTTATATGAGAATATTTCCATCTGATCTGTTATAATCCCCAATACTATGGTTACTATGATTAGAGCCAATAAAACATCAGTTGTGAATATCATTCCCTTATCATCCACTTTCAATCACCCAATTATAGAATTCAGATTATTAAAAAATGTTTTAACGTTAGATTCGGCTGTTGCATTATCGGTTGCGGTTGTATTGATAGATATTCGGGCTGCAAAGGAGTATTCATAGGCTTCTTTGTGTCTAGTATTTGATTTAATCACATCTATCGTCACATTAACTGTTATAGTTACCCTATACCTGTAATATATTATATTAGTTTTATTATCTTGTGTTCTGTCTTCGTATGTATAATATACTTGGATTCCGTTGCTGAGGGGGATATAACCAGACTCATTACCTATGCTAGGAGTCCTGGAATAATTATTGGGTTTTACATCCACAGAATCTACAACATACTTATATGCATCCTTGTAGATGTCCCCGCTTATACTATTATCGAGGTTGGTTAGGTTCCCGGCGAAGGCGCTGGCCTCATCATACTTGTATGTTTTATTGTCTAGATTGTCTGCGAATCTCATAGCCTTTTCTTTCATGTCATTGCGGATACTATCAAAGGTGCGGAATACCACATCTGATTTAACGAATGTATTTGGGATCTGTGAACTCTCCTCTTGTAGGGAGAGGGCTATGGGGATCATTATCATGAGGGGTATTAATAGTAGCATTCCCACCCCAGAGAGTACATATCCTTTTTCATCCATCCCTTTCACCACATGTAGAGTCTGAAGGTAACATTACCATAGCTTCTTGTAGCAGAATATACGCTTCCATTGGCTGGCATAGTCCCCTTGCTTATCAGCGTCTCATAAGCGCCACTAGCACTATTATAGTAGGTTAAATTATAATTCATCCTGAAACTGTCAAGTAATGGTTTCAAATCCGTTTGCGCGGCAGTTTTAGCCCCGTTGATATTACCAGCGCTTATATTCCCTGCTATTGTTATAAGGTTAGTGTCGCCTGGTTTCTCCCCACGGAGAACCAATAATTCCATGGCATCCTCCACTGTATAATGTGGGGCCTCATGGGGTACTTCTAGGCTGATGCTAGCCACTGTTGTGATTATTATGAAGACTGGGATTAGCATTAGGATGCTGTCGATGGTGAATATGAAACCTTCCTCGTTCATGTGACGTTCACCACCTCTACTGTGTAGTTGTATCTGCCTTTCACAGTATCTCCTGTCACTTGTTTGCCCAGGGTTTCCCCTATGGATTCCAAGACTTTCTGTTTGATATAAGTTTTTTCATTGTCTGTTAGATTCCTCTTACTGTATACTGTGATGGTTATTTTACCATCCTTGAATGTTATGTTCTGGAATCTTATGACATTACCAGTCCCATTATAGGCGAGGTCGTTTGAGGCTTCTATTGTCCCTGTTTTCGCTGCGCTCATCACCTGGTCAAGTTCCAAGCTACTACCAGCCTGGGATGCTATGATTATCGCGACTACTAATATGAATCCTGCTAATAGGACGAATTCAGCCGAGACTTGCCCCTTATAATCCTTCATGGCTAAACCTTTCCTATTTTAATAATACCATTCTCATTACATATATTATAGGTCCCATTCGGGTTCATTATGACATTATCTATATTATCTATTTTATTGGGGTTGGGTATTAGGTAGGATATGGATTCCTTGTTATTGTATTTGACCACAACAGCAGCTTTACCATTTATATTCCTGATTTCTATTTTGTAATTGAAATCTCCGGGTAATGTTATGTTTAGTTGGTCTCCAGGTCCTTGCCCATATACCATGTCTATGGATCTGGCCACGTTTTCACCCACTATTTTGGCCTTGGCGAATTCTGTGCTCTTAGCAGAGTCGATGCCAGTGCCAACAAAGCCCACAATCCCTGATATGATTATTATTAATATTAGCGTGGCTAAAAGAAAATCTGTGGATATAACCCCTCTTTGATCCATATTACCCTCTCATATAATCTCTTGTCACCTATTTTATATAAGATTTTCCCAATTCCATCACATTTTAGGGGGATTAAAAGATGGTTAGATCCTATCCGGTCTCCGAGACTGGTGTGAATCCCCCTCAAAGCCAGGTTTGAGAGTCTAAAAGGAGAGTACATAGATTTTATTGTTTTCCTATTATCTTCTTGGGCTTACTTTCCCTGAATAGTGAAGTTTCGGTTGATAACTTTACTATGTCGTGCTCCTTGACCTTGAAGTTGTTGTTTTCCACAATGTAAATGTCGGGTTTTACATTAGCTCTTATATCATAGTCTACCCTTACCTGGGAGGTGTTTTCACCAACTTCTATAACCTCGCCGAAGGTATAATCCCTGTAATATCTTATCCTGAATATTATGAAGATGGCTGCAACAGCAATCAATGCAAAGATCAGCACGCCAATTGAAGGCAATAAAGTGAATGAGAAAAGACTATAAATGATGGGATTGTTTGCAACTATGATTATCAGGAAGCCTACTGCAATATACATTAAAAAGAAGTCTCGGTAGGCGTTGAAATCATCAGGATACATTATCCTAATCTGATAATATAAGATATAGGCTATCAATACTATGAGTATTATACCCACAAACAAGAATATGACAAGTGAGATTATATTAAAGGCATATAATATTGCTGTTATAATGAACGCTGCCGCGGATATCTGAAGCTTCAAAACAGTGTTCTCCTTTTCACCAGGGTCAAAACGCACATCATCCCTGATAGGCTCCTTAACACTCTTTTTCCCCGTCACACCACTTTTCGGGGTTCTTTCTAGGATGGTTTCAAATTTTATCTCGGAAAATTTCTCTTTAACATTCCCTGATTTTATCCTCTCAGGGAGTTTTACAAGTTCCAGGACTAGGGTGCCTAACAATCTAAAAATTGCTATGACTATCTCACCCAAACTCGAAAAAAACCCCATGGAAACCCCCCACTATGAGATTGTGATCACTATATTTCCACTTTTATCCGGCCAGTAGATAACAGCCTTATGCCAACCCTTATTTAAGCTTGTAGGGTTGAGTGTGATGTTATCATATTCTGTGGTGGCGTTTATACGCCTTGTATTGTTACTTAAAGTCAAATCAAAGTATATTATCTTATTGGTTTTATCAAAGCCTATTGTCCCACTTTGGGGTATGTAGAAGTTCACTGTTCTCTTGGCGCCGGGTCCATTCGCATATACGATGTTAGCAGCGTTAGCAATACTTTCAACCGCAACCTTCGCGTCTGAAGCCCTTGAAACATCGTTACTCGCATCTATCGCCCTTCCTATTAGGGGTATGGTCACTGTCCCAAGTATCAATATAGCTACGAGGATTAGCATAAGATACTCAAATGAAACCTGGCCTATATCATCCATCCCTACCATAATATCATCTTTTATAAGCTCGGGTATATTAGCTTATCCCCCTTATTATACTAAGGACCTTTAAGATTAACATTGCAAGATCCCCTATAAACAGGGATAATAGTAAGCCTATGAAAATTGCGGGGGCGAATGGAACACCCCTCTTTATCCTAACCTTCTCTGGGATCCTCTTAGTCTTTGCAAGTTCAATTAGAAGTTTTATATCCTCTCTTGTGAGGCCAGCGGCCATGGATGATAATACAAGTCTCCCAGGAGACAGGCTCTCGAAGTTTCCGGTTTTCGCAGCCTCTTTCAATTTTTCCAGGAAACTTTTATCATCGAAATAATATCTCCCATCTTTTTTGCAGAGCTTATAGGCTAGTATCATACCCTCTTTGAGGTTTTCTGCTTTTATTTCATCCTGAAGGGCTTCTCTGGCCACTTTCCCTAGGAGTTTTCTTACAAGTTGTATTAGGATTATAGAGACCCAAAGTATCAGTATCCCAGTTATTGTAAATTTTGGATCTTGGTATATGGAGTATAATGTTATGATGGATATTATGGCGATTTTTGGTTTCATAGGCAGTTTAGATATCATCATCGCAAGAATATAAATTAGTATAAGGGTTAATATGATGATCTGGAATGGTAAAATTGATGTTATCATTAATGTTAAGGTTATGGATGATGCTATTATGAGGGAGAGGATTAGACCGCTCTTATAGTCTTTTATAGGTTCTAGGAGCTCTTCTAGTAGGTGCCTTTTATGTTTGAATGTGATATAAAAGACGAATATGATGAGGAATGGGAGTATACCCAGTATACTGTTGATCATCAATGTTAATGGGAAGGGATAAGATGCTATTATAGGAAATGGCACCCCCATGATAGAATATCTTATTAGGGATGGTTGGAATGGTAAAAGCGCAGCAAGTCCAGTGAATAATTTAACGTCCCCACCAGCCCAGGCACCCAACCTCCAGAGCATATAACCGAAAATGAAGATTATCCCTGTGAATATCAGCGCATAAACAAAAAAAAGCAGATCTCCTATCTGATATGAGAATATAGCATCTAGTAGTATGCCGATGCCTATAAGTGGGAATGTTAACCTATTGGGGATTATGCCTCTTTTCAAGTCGGTGTATGCTGCATATAGACTAGCCACTAATGCTATGAAAACTGATAAAAGCATTATGATCACTCTATTATCCCTTTAAGGCTGCTTCTAGGAATGATATAAAAAGTGGATGGGGTCTGTTCGGCCTTGATTTAAACTCTGGGTGGAACTGACATCCCAGGTACCATGGATGGTCTTTTAGTTCTATGATCTCTACTAGGAAGTTGTCTGGTGTGGTTCCGGCGATAACTAGACCCTCTTTTTCCAGTTTTTCCCTGTATTCGTTGTTGAGTTCATAGCGGTGTCTGTGCCTTTCACTTATAAGATTTTTCTTGTATGCCTTGTGGGCGATTGTCCCAGGCTTTAGTTTGCATTTGTAGGATCCTAGGCGCATTGTACCCCCCATTTTCTTGATCCTTTTCTGTTCTTCCATCATGTCGATTACGGGGTATGGTGTGCTATTGTCGAATTCTGTGCTATGAGCGCCCTTGAGGCCTTTGTGGCGTGCGAATTCTATTACCATGCATTGCATCCCGAGGCATATCCCGAATATTGGAACCTTTTTTTCCCGGGCATATTTTGCAGCATATATCTTTCCATCAATTCCTCTTTCACCGAAGCCTCCTGGTATGAGGATCGCGTCAAATCTTCCAAGTTTTTTCTTGTTTAGGTTTTTATGGGAGCTTATCCATCCTATATCTACTCTGGCGCCTAGATGCGCCGCGGCATGTCTCAGGGCTTCTCTTATACTCATATAGGAGTCTTCGAGTTCCACGTATTTTCCAACTATACCAACTTTGATTGTGGGTTCCCTTATCTTCAAGGATTCAACGATCCTGGCCCATTCTGAGAGGTCGCCGTCCCCCTTAACCTTTAGGTTTATCCTTTTTATGATGTATTCTCCCACATTTTGCCTGTTAAGCACCAATGGGACCTCGTATATTGATTGGACGTCGGGGGCGTTTATCACTGCTTCTTTTTCAACGTCGCAGAAGTGCGCTATCTTCTTTTTTATTGGTTTTGTTATTGGTGTTTCGCTCCTGCATATTATCATGTCAGGAGCCAGGCCTGTGCTGCGAAGTTCCTTTGTACTGTGTTGTGTTGGTTTGGTCTTGAATTCTCCGGCAGCCTTTAGGTATGGTACGTAGGTTACGTGTATGAACATGACGTTTTCATATCCTTCCTCGTTTCTTAATTGTCTTAGTGCTTCGAGGAATGGTTGGCCTTCGATGTCTCCTACTGTACCTCCTACTTCTACTATGACTACTTCAGCCCCGCTTTTTGAGGCTATTTTTCTGATCATGGATTTTATCTCGTCTGTTATGTGGGGTATGATTTGTACGCAGGATCCTAGGTATTTGCCGGTTCTTTCCTTTTCTATGACTGATAGGTATACTTTTCCTGTGGTTATGTTGGATTCTCCTGGTAGGTTCACGTCTAGGAAGCGTTCGTAGTGTCCTAGGTCTAGGTCTGTTTCCATTCCGTCTTCTGTTACGAAGACTTCACCGTGTTGGTAGGGGTTTAGGGTTCCTGAGTCCCAGTTGAGGTATGGGTCGATTTTTATGGCTGCAACTTTTAGTTTGTATGATCTTAGTATTCTGCCGATTGATGCTGCTGTTATACCTTTCCCTATTGAGCTCACAACCCCCCCTGTTACGATTATATACTTTGCCAGGATAATCAACTCCCTATCAGGTTATTTAGGAGATTCCAGGCCATTGAAAGGCCTAGGCTGCCTTTTTTCGCGGATTCTTCATCATAGGTTTTTATTTTGTCTTTTTTTATGTTTTTGCCGTGGATGGCGTATGGTACTGGGTCGTTGGTGTGTGTGCCTACTTGGATGGGTGTTGGATGGTCGGTTAATAGGGCTAGGCGGAAGCTTTCATATGATGGTAATTCGTTGAGTAGTGGGCCTAGTATTTTGGAGTCTATGTTTTCGATGGCGTTTATTTTTTCTTTCGCGTTTCCTGCGTGTCCGGCTTCGTCAGGCGCCTCTACGTGTATGAAGATTATGTCATGGTCTCTTAGGGCTTTTATTGCATGTTTGCCTTTTGCTTTGTAGTCTGTGTCGAGGTATCCTGTTGCTCCTGGTACTTTGATGTTGTCTAATCCTAGGTAGACTCCTATACCCTTTATAAGATCCACTCCGGTTATGGTAGCCCCACTAAGACCATATTTTTCCTTTAGTGGTTCCATTTCCGGTTTTTGGCCTTGTCCCCATAGCCATATCATGTTCGCCGGTCTTTTACCCTTTTTTATCCTTTCTAGGTTTGTGGGGTGGTCTTTGAGTACTTTCTGGGATTTTTTTATTATATTTTTTAGTTTTTCTGCTGTTTGTCCGTTGGATGGTAGATGATCTTTTATGGGTTCTCTGATGATGTCGTGTGGTGGTTTGGTTTTGACTTTTAGGGCTTTTTTGTCCGGGTAAATGTATAGGTTTCTGTAGCTTACACCTGTATAGAATTTACCTATTTTGAAATGCTTGTTTAGTGTTTCTATTAATTTTGAGGATTCATCTGTGCTTATATGATCTGCGTTGAAATCTATGAGTTTGCCTCCATGGACTGTTATGAAGTTGCATCTGAAGGCCACTTCATCTTTTTTAAGTTTTATTCCTTTGCTGGCTGCTTCTAGGGGTCCTCTGCCTGTATAGTATTTTTTTGGATTGTAGCCCATTATGGCGAGGTTTGCAACATCTGATCCTGGTTCCATCCCATCAGGTATTGTTTTCAGGAGTCCGTTAGCTCCTTCTCGGGCTACTCGGTCCATGTTTGGTTTTTCAGCTGCTTGTAATGGTGTTTTATCTTCTAATTCTGGTATTGGGTAGTCTGCCATCCCGTCTCCTATGAGTATCACGTATTTCATATTTTTCAATCTTGTCTGGCTCTCCATATATTTATTATGTCTGTGAGTATTGCTGATGCTGTTTCTAGTGAGCCGGCGCCTTTGCCTATGACTGTTATTTCCCCGGCTAGGTCTGTGCGGAGTGTTGCCATGTTAAGGGTGCCATCAACGGCATATGGTGATGTTTCTTTCACTAGCCTCGGGTTTACACGCAGTATATAATCTGATATTTCTGCTATGAGTTTTATAAGGTATCCGTCTTCTTTCGCGAGTTCTATGGCCTCTGGTGTTATATTTGTGATCCCTGTAACCTCAACATCCTTTAGGGTGCATTCCCTTCCCAGGATCGCGTTAGCTAATATGACGGACTTGCAAGCCGCATCCAACCCCTCAACATCCTGTGTGGGGTCTGTTTCCGCTATACCAAGTTCCTGGGCCTCTTTTAGCGTTTGTTCATAGGATGATCCCTCGGCTGTCATCCTTGAGAGGATGAAGTTGGTTGTACCATTAAGTATGCCTATTATCGATTTTATCCTACAGGAGGGTAGCGTCTCCTGCGCAAAGTTTATTATGGGCATGGCGCCGCCGACAGAGGCCTCGAATTTGAAATTCACACCAGATTCCCTGGCCAAGTCCATCAGTTCCTTGTAGAATAGTGATAGGTGGCCTTTATTGGATGTTACAACATCTTTCCCATCTTCCATGGCCTTTGTGATGAGGGACTTTCCTGGTTCTCCTGTTATTATATTGGTGGGTGTGACTTCCACTAGACAATCATATTCTACCTCATCGAGTACCTGGAGGCCGTCCATGCCCTCATGGCCATACACTGGATAATATGCTATGCTACCCTTTTCTGATTTGATTTCTAGGAGCTTTTGAGGGTCTAGTCCCTTTTCTTGTATTGCAGCTCCTCTAGAATCTGCAGCAGCCACTATGTCGATTTTGAGGTTGTGTTTTCTCTTTAGTCTTTCTCTTGTTGATTTTATGGCCCTTGCAACTCCCTGGCCAACAGCACCGAATCCTATGATACAGATTTTCATGAGAATAATCCTCCAAAATGGGGTTCTATGTTTCTGTGATGACTAGAAGCCCTTTCTTTGATCCGATATTATAGATTTCTTCTTCTAGGAGGTTTAGGCTTTCGTGTTCTGCTTCTATTGTGATTTTGATTGTTGAGGTGGTGGGTGACATTTTAAGGGAAAGGTCAGCGACTTTAACCCCCATTAGACTGTTTATCCTGTTCACTATCCCCTTCAGCTCATCCTCGGAGATTTCACCCACTAATATGGTGTTTATTTTCTCTTTTAGTGGCACTCCATCCTTTTCTATTATCCTAACACCTTTTTCTGTTAGTTTTTCTATTGCAAGATCCAGTGTTTTTTTATCTCCTTCGATGGTTATCTGGACTGGTACATGGGATCCTGTTTTCGCGTCCCTTTCATGGATTATGGTGACTATATTGGCACCTACACTGGCTATTGGTTCGAGCGCGGCTACAAGTTGCCCTGGGACGTCCTGGAGTTCGAGAAGAAGGCTCATACGCAACTTTAGCATCCTCCTTTTTATTGTGTCCATTCTCCCCTCTCTACTATTATATTACCTTCATTGTCTACTGGGGCGTTCCGCAGTATCCTTTCAGGGTCTTTTTTCCTTTTCTTGTCGGCTCTTGTCCGGTTAAGATTGTCTATGATATAATGTGTCTCCTCGAGTTCGGGCACTTTTTCAAGGGCCTTTGAAAATTCTTCTAGTATCTTTTCGGCTTCCTTTTCTATTTTCATCCTTCATACCCCATTAAATTCCATTTTCAGATTTTCCATGAATGATTCATGATCGAAACCAGGAAGTATCCTCCTTCTCAAGATTTTATCTATACCAGACCCATACTGGGCGGCCTTTTTAGGTCTTTTCGCGATGAAATCCGGCGCTCCCATATCTAATGCCAAGTCGCGGAGGATATGCTTCCTTAAACTATCATCACCACCTTTTATCTTATATTCTATGGGTATGTTAAAGGCTATGTTTATAATTTCCCTATCAAGGAATGGAACCCTCAATTCTGTACTTGTTGCCATTGCAGTGGCATCATCCCTTTCAAGGTTTACATGGTACATGTTCTGTATATCAGCCTTGAAGGCCTCGACAAGTTTGTCTCTGTCCTCCCTATAAATTTGAAGGTAGCGATGGTATCCTCCGAAGAGTTCATCAGCTCCTTGACCTGATAAGATGACCCGTAATCCATCAGCATTCGCGGCCTTGGATGAGAAATATAATGGCATGGCCACACCTATCTTCATAATATTAAACTCTTCTATGGCTGTTATGACTGGTCTTAGAGCGTCCCTGATCATATCCTCAGTAACCTTTATGGTTTTAGTGCGCATTCCAAGTTCCTTGGCGGCTTTCTCTGCGAATATAAGATCCTGGGATCCTTCAACCCCCACTGTATATAATAGGGGTTTCGTATATTTTCTCGCGAGTAGAGTGACTAGTGTGCTGTCAACCCCACCAGAAAACAGGACACCAACCCTTTTAAGACCCATGACTCTTTCTTTAACGGCTTCTTTAAGCGCCCTTCTTAATTTTTCCTTGGCCAGATTATAATCCCAGGTTGTTCTGGTTTCTTCTGGCAATTTTTTCAATCTTATAAGCTTATTGTCTATGAGGGCCGATCCAGGCGGCAAAGTTTCAGTATCATTTATGCCAAGCCCCCAGAGGGCTTTGCGTTCAGATGCGAATGCTATGAAGTCTCCCCCAACCTTGTAATAGAGTGGTTTGGCGCCCATAGGATCCTTTACAAGTATGATATTCTCACCATCAAAGAAAGCGAATGAATAATCCCCATCAAATCTGTCCATTATCATCTGAAGAGCTTTTATTCCATGATCCTCCAAAAAATCCAAGATGATCTCACAGGCAGATTCGCATCCTCTTCCTGTATTGTATATTCTACCATCACAGACTATTATACTCTCATCTCCTATAGGCTGGGAGATTTCATTGTCTGTAAGGAGAAGGTTATGGCCTATGGCCACATCAACCATCTTTCCTTTAAATTCGTAACTGGCAGAGGACCCTAGAAGATCCTCAGTGTATGCTTTTGATGGTTTAATATCCTTTATCGTTTTCCCATTATAATATAATCCTGTGGAGTCGGGTCCGCGATGTTCTAGTATCCTTAACATTTTAAGGAGTTTTGGCAGGGCCCCTTCACCTATGAAACCTGCTATCGCACTCATCCTAGGAACCTCTACAAAAGAGGGTAAGTTATGTGGGGGGGCCTATTTTATCCTTTTGCCCGCGTCTGGCCCCGGTTTTACAAGGTATATTTCTTCTACTGTCATTAGGATTGCTGATTTCGGTTCAACTTCACTCATAACATTCTGCGCCCATTCAACCGCTTCTTCGAAGAATTCGCCTGATTTGAATATTTTTGCCGTGCCCTTGAACTGATAAGGGTGTTCTTTGACATCATGAACTATAATAGATATTTTAGGGTTTTCCTCAAGGTTGCTGATGGTTTTTTTCATGAACACGTCCACTATGAGGATTCTTTTATCGTCGATGGGCCGTGTGAAGCCTATTGGCACTACATTGGGTGTGCCGTCGCTACTTGCTGTCGCCACAAAAACAAGATTTTTTTCTATAGCATCTATCATCTCATCATTTAACATGGTATCCCCTATCTTTTATCTCCTTTTTTTTGCTTTTTATAAGTTGTTGTTGCGCAGTCCATTGAGGATTACTGCAAGTGAAAGTCCCATATCACCGATACCTACAGCCATCCATAATGATACTAGTCCAAAGATTGAAAGAACAGCCAATGACCCTTTAATGATTATTGAAAGGAATATGTTCTCTTTAACTATTCTCATGGTTCTTCTTCCAAGTTCTAGGAGTTGGCTGATTTTAAGGAGATCATCATCTATAAGCACTATATCGGCTGTGTCGAGTGCTATGTCAGAGCCTCTGGTTCCCATGGCAATCCCGACATCGGCTGCTGCAAGTGCCGGGGCATCATTGATACCGTCACCAACCATGACAACCCTCTCAGTAGATCTTAAATTTTCTATGAAGTTGAATTTGTCTTCTGGGAGCAAACCCCCAAAATGTTTATCTATTTTAAGTTTCTTGGCTAGTTTCTCCGCAACTTTTGGGCCGTCACCAGTTAGGATAACAGTCTCAATATTTTCCCCGGCTAATCTTTTTATTAGTATTGGTGCTGATGATCTTAGCTCATCCTCTAATATTATCCTCCCAATTGTTTTACCTTCACTTTCTAGGAAGATGGATGTTGTTTCCGCATCTTGACGGGTGTTTTGGCCGAGGAAATAGCTTTTACCATCAATTTCCCCCAGGATACCGTATCCTGGCTTGTACTTAGGATCCTTTACCTTCACTGGTTCAATGCCTTTTTCATCTGCCAATTCCATTATGGCCTCTGCTATTGGATGTTTTAACCCTTTTTCTAATGAAGCGGCGATCTTGAGCACATCAGTGTCATTGTATGCTTTTATTTCTTTTATTTTTAGTTTACCTTTTGTTAGTGTGCCGGTCTTGTCAAATACTATCACCTTTACCTTGGAGATTTCTTCTAGGTAACTTGAACCTTTGATTAGTATACCTTCCCTTGTGGCTGCTGTTATTCCTGATATCATAGCAACTGGTACCGATATTACGAGTGCGCAGGGGCATGCGATCACCATTAGTACAAGGGCGCGGTATATCCAAGTTTTTGGGCTGCCTAGTATTATGGTTGGGATGAGCGCTATTAATATACTGCCTATTATGACTGTTGGCGTATAATATGATGCGAATTTGTCCATGAACAGTTCCTTGGATGATTTTCTCATCCTAGCCTTTTCTATAAGTTCTATGACCCTTACTATGATCGTCCTCTGAGATTTTCTTATGACTTTAACTTCAAGATAGCCTTCAAGGTTCACTGTACCTGCGAAAACTTCATCTCCAATAGTCTTGTGGACTGGTTTGGATTCTCCTGTAATATTTGACTGGTCCACATCACTTGAACCATCTATTACCTTCCCATCTAATGGTATGAGATCCCCGGGGCGGATTATCATTATGTTTCCAGGTTCGACTTTACTTGCGTCCACTTTAACCTCTTTTTCGCCAACTTTTATATGGGCTGTTTCTGGCCTGAGTTGCATAAGATTCTTCACAGATTCATGTGCTTGGCCTGTCGCATATTCTTCTAGATATTCTGCGATATAGAATAGTAGAATTACAAGGGCCGCCTCTGGATAGTCTCCAAGTGAGAACGCCCCTATCACGGCGATTGTGATTAGAAGGTTTATGGTGAACCTGCCATGATATAATGATGTGAAGGCTTCCTTGAATATCCCTAAACCTGCTACAAGAACCGTCACCGTGAATAATATGAAAGATGCAAGTTCGTATCCCATATATCGCAGATAGAATCCTATGATAAAAAGGATAACAGATATGAGTATGACTTTCTTGTTTTTCACATCATTACAAGGCATAAAATGACACCTATTATTATGGGGGGGATGGTTTCACAGATGCGCGTTGAGGCTATTATTCTTCTTTTTTTAGTATTTTTGTAGCTTCAATTGAGGGTAGTGTGCTGGTTGCACCATATCCTTGTATACAATGGGCTGCTATATAATTTCCAAAGTAGCATGATTTTTCAAGATTGTAACCCATAAGCCATGCATATAAGAATCCTGCGTTGAATGCGTCACCTGCTCCGGTTGTATCCACACATTTAACTTCAAGGGCTGGTAATTCCACTTCAGTGTCGTCCATGAGTCCATATACTCCTCTTGGGCCTCTTTTTATGATGATAACATCTACTTCTTCTCTTAGGAGTTTCGCAGCTTTCTTGTATGGTCCCCTGTAGCCCATCATCTTAAGTTCTATCTCATTTAATAGGAGGATGTTGGTGGCTTCTATAAGTTTTTTAAGGGCCTTTCTTCCTTTCTTGGCGTATAGGTTTCCTGGGTCTAGGCTTATAATTGGTTTAGATGATAATTGATCCAGTAATTTTTCCTGAACACGGAAGCCTTCACCTGCAAAGGATGTTAGGTGTAGTAGTCTGCTATCCTCTACTAGGTTAATTTTTATTTCTTTGATTTTTATGGTGTCATTGACTCCAGGGTCGAGGTAGAGCGCTCTTTGTCCATTTTCATCCACGAAGCCTATTATTTTCCCGCTTCTGCCTTTTCTCGCGACGATGAGAAGGTCTAGGTTGACTTTTTCCTTTTTAAGGTTTTCTCGAAGTTTGATCCCTTCCCTGTCCATGGCCACCTTGCCAATGTATGCTGTTTTAAGCCCTAACCTTGAAAGGCCTATGATTGTGTTGGCTGCTGAACCGCCGCAACTTTCATTAAAACCTTTTATTATGGTTTCTTCTTCCGGGCCTATGATTTTGTCGACCAGGTAGAGTTGGTCCATGTTAAGGGCTCCGAAGCCCACTGCATCGAATTTGAACTTTTACACCTCCCCAATAGAGGGATTCGATTTTTATTAGAATAGTTCATGGAGGAATATTTTATCTTCGCCTAGTTTACCTTCATAGTTACCTGCTGATATTCTTGTCACGCCATCGAATTTTGAGACGGCTTTTATACCTTCTCTGAGGGCTTCCATAACCTTTTCTTGTGAAAGTCCGTTTATAACTATCTCGGGTATGTATTTGACTCCCTCCGGGACTTTGGATTCCTTGCCTAGTCTTTCCTTTAGTGATGGGCAGTATGGATGGTTTGTTGTGGGGCCTATCCATGGGTAGTTTGTTTCCGGCTTTGATGGGGCTGAGCAGATGTCGAATGGCGCTATAACCTCTTCTGTTCTGTTTATGGCTTCTATGGCTTTTTCACCTGCTTTGAGGACTGATTTTTTATCTTTGCACATGTACCAGAAGTTGGCGCCCATTATACCCGTCTGGTATCCCATCTTTGCTTCGATTTTGAAGTCTGGGACTGCTAGGGGTACTATGATCATCTCTCTCCCATGGAGGTTTTCTATCCATTCATATCCGTCGCCGCAGCGTCCGACGTGTTTCATCATGTCAATGTATCCTTCTGGTCTGGGAGTTGCGTTAAATAGGCTTGTGAATGGTTTTACTAGGATGTCTTGCCTTATCCTATAGGATAATTCCACCTCAAACTTTTCCAGGTTATCGAGGGCGAAATAGAATTGGAGTAGGGCTCCAGGTCTAGAATCAGGGGTCATCTTCGGGTCTAGGAATGATTCCACTCCACTTTCTAATCTTCCGATGACTGCTCCTGGCGTGGATGTGGCGTCATACGCTGCTCTTTTAAGAGTTTCCCTATCATCGGCCGTTACTATGCTCCTTACACATTTCCCATTAAAAGTTTCGCAGAATGTGTCTTCTATGATGGTTCCGTTTATCTTCACTATCCAAGGCCTCCTATGGCTTCTCCCCTGATCTTTTTACGCATTTTCATGCTTTCCTCTGCTATCTCTTCGATGTCTTCTGGTATGGTTATTATGGGGAATTTGTCCTTGGATGCTTTCATGAACTTTTCAAGTATATTATAGTTTATCCTGAAATTTTCAAGGGCTCTTTCAGGGTCTTTTGAGTAGGCTTTTGTGAATTCTATTATGTAGTTTCTCCCGAAGCGTGAATGCAAATCCGCGATTAACCCTACTGGTAGGCTGTTCTCTGATATGATGACTATATCAGCTTCTTTCACGGCATAATGGTTTCCATTGAATGATATGGCCAGGCCACGCCCCCTTGTGAATCTTAGAGGTTCGACATCGGTTATGCTGTCACCTATATAGAGTGTTGATTTTATGGGTAGTTTTTCTTTTTTGAGTATCTCTTTGAGGGCTAGGCGTTTACCCTCCCCTCCTACTGTCTTAACATCTTCTAGGAGTTTACCTATCCTCATTCTGGGTATTTCTTTGAAGAAGATTTTGTCCATTGTCTCGAAATCAGCGCCTTCCACTATCATTTCCTTGAATTGGAAGATTTTTTCCCGTTCATGATCTGGAAGTTCGTATGAGTCTATGTCAAGGCTTGTATAATAGGTGTTCTCGAATGGGAAATTGATGAGATTACAGAGAGCCTCGATATACTGCTTGTAACTTGTACTTATAATATAGGATGGCATGAGGCCCCTGACGTATTCTAGGAGTTCGCGCGCCCATGGGACTAGGCTAATATTTTCCCTGGAGAATTTCACTATCTTTTCGTTTGTGGCATCATATGCCTTCAAGAATGGTGTGATGAGTTTAAGGGTGTCACCCGCATTATATCCTGGTCTTTTAATTTCATAGGCTAGTATGTCATCGTATCTGCTCACAGCAGCGAAAAATTTGTCACCATCTGGTATGAAATGGCTTGCAAGTTCAAATGCGTTGTCGTTAAGGGAGATAGGACCCTCACAATCTGTTACAAATAGTCTTTTATCTAATGTCATCCCCCCCCATAAAATTGGATATTTTGATTTCGTGGCATTCCCCACTTTGGGATTATGGGATCTCCTTATTATCCTGGATAGAATGGTGGTTTGGGGAAAATATTTTCAATATACTTTACTATAATAGCTGATATCATGCCCATGATAAATGCTAAATCTAGTGTATAATAGAATCCTTTGAATCCTAATTTTAAGGATACTGCAAGGAGAGCTGCTGCGATTATGGGTGTTGGGAATATTACAGTTAGGGTCCATGAACGTCTCCATGGTTTTTCAGCTACAATGGGAATTCCGAGAAGTAAGCCTATGATAATGGCTGATATTATCGCGGTTAGGTAACTAACAAGTATCATGTTAAAAAGATGAAATTTTAATAATATATAAAATTTTCCTAACTAAATGAGATTTATATCTATAAACTTTTATTTGGAGTAGGGGAAATGCATATAAGCCATGTAGTCTAATGATCAGATAAATGGAGGAGTCATATGCTACAGAAAGAGTTGATCATAATCATCATAGTATCCTTAATGATGCTTTCCAGTGTACTTGGAGGTCGCGAAGTTTGTGGCTTACTGATTATCTTAGCATCCCTAGTTTTTCTGGCTAGGAATAACAATATTGGGAGAATCTTAACATTATTATTATTTTCAGCGGGATCATCTGAAGATCCCAGAGAGATTTTAAAATTGCATCAATCTTCAAAGGATCTTCTTATTGTTATTGTCTCCGCATTCATACTCCTCATACTTTTACAGTTCCAATATAAGTTCTGGATTCTCAGAACCTTGATCATAGGATTTAATATCTTCTTAATCATAGGATATTCTATAATATCGCTCTTTTTCCCCGGCTTCCAAGAGAAGAAATTATATTGGAGGGTGATTTTAAGCGTCCCTGTAAGTCTCCTGATAATCTTGGCCCTAGGATTTTTACCATTGGATAATTATTGGATTCTCAGATTATCAGCTATCATCTCAATCATAGCAGCGATCTTAACATACATCAGGAGACGCAGCAGACGGAAGGCGATGATAAAATCCCTAAAGGAAGTTAAAGCAGATGAAGGGCATGTTATAAGCCCGTCTGAAGCCGCTAAGGTTGCTGCGGAGAGAAGTGAAAAACTTGAAAGCCTCAACGAGCTTGAAAAAGCATTCCCCCCAGAAGAATACTTCGAAGTCGAAAAGGGGAGAAAAGAGACGCTCCAATCCAAATTCTATGAGGATCTCCTACTAATATTCCTATTCACAATCTTGACAATAATCTCACCAATAAAATGGCCACTTGGAATATTCTTCATCACATTAATCCTTGGCTATCTCCTTCTAACTATTTTAGCCCCGAAAAAAAGGATGATAAACCCATTTGAAAGACTTTTCCTAAGCTTCGCAGTCAGCATAATTACAAGTGCATTTATCGGTTTCATACTAGGAAATTTAAACCTTCTAGACCCCAAGCTAATCATAGTATACTGTGCATTATCACTCCTTTTAATCATAGCATCTATCATAACACGATCAAAAATTGAAGTTAATGAAAGATTCTACTGGAGCCCCAGCAGATCCATTGAACAGATCAAGGCCATGGATTTGAACAGAAATCAGATAATATCCATCTTCCTTGTTATTTTACTCTTCTCCATGTCAGGGGCCGCTATCAACCTTGCCCTAAACCCTGTCGCAGAGAAGTTCACAGAATTCTACATCCTAGGACCCACAGGAAAAGCATATGATTATCCAACCAAACTTGCGGTAGGTGAAAGTGGAGAAATAATTGTAGGCGTTGTAAACCATGAATATCAACCAGTAGAATATAGGTTAATCGTTAAAATAGGCGAAAATATCATGTATAATACAACTATAGGATTGAAAAATGGTGAAAAATGGGAGAAACGTATCACATTCACCCCCACAAGCTCTGGGGAAAACCAGAAACTCCAGCTCCTATTATATCGTCTGCCAGATGAAAGCAAAGCTTACCGATCACTCCACCTTTTCCTAAACGTTACAAGATAAAGTTTGCATGGAAAAAAGTGGATAAATCCAAGGGGATCGAAGGCGTGGAAAAAAATGAAGGATAAAAATATTATAGTTACAGGTGGCCTCGGGTTTATCGGTTCACATCTTACAGATAGACTGCTGAAAGATGGTAACAGGGTCACGGTCATAGATGATTTTTCAACCGGCTCCATTAACAACCTTTCAATGAAAGACCATGAAGATCTTGAAATCATAAAGGGTGATATAACAAGCTTAGATCTTGAAAAGATCTTCGAGGGAAAAGATTACATATTCCACCAGGCAGCCCTAGCAAGTGTGGGGGAAAGCATAAAAGATCCTATAAAATGCCATGAGATAAACGCCACAGGCACCCTCCAGATCCTTCAAGCCGCGAAGAAATGTAATATTATAAAAGTATTAAATGCATCCACTTCGGCAGTTTATGGCGACAATCCAAACATGCCACTAAAAGAAAGTGAAAATCCCAAGCCACTCTCCCCATACGCCGCCTCTAAAGTATCTGCAGAATATTACTGTCAAGTTTACACAGAATGTTATGGTCTTGAAACAGCCTCCCTAAGATACTTTAACGTTTTCGGGCCGCGTCAAAACCCGGAATCAGAATATGCTGCTGTTATACCACGTTTCATACAAGCTATTTTAGCTGGGGATAAGCCGGTAATCTATGGTGACGGTAACCAGACCCGGGATTTCATCTATGTAAAGGACGTGGTTGAAGCCAACCTACTAATCGCAGAGTCAAAGTTCACGGGTCCAATTAATGTGGCTACAGGTGAAAACATCACAATAAATCGACTTTTAGAACTGATAGAGGACATAGTGGATGTTAAAATAGACCCCGCATATCAAGATCCGAGACCGGGTGACATAAAAGATTCCAGGGCAGATATAAGCCTTCTAGAATCCCTTGGATTCAAGAGCGCCACGAAATTGAAAAGTGGACTTGAAAAGACGATAAAATGGTTCAAAAACCTAGGATGATTATAAGATCTAAGATTTTCTATTAAACCATAAGATTATAAAACCAATTCAATGTTAAGACCACTTTTCTAACTTTGAATATCGAGGGTTGATCTGATATCTTCTAGTATTTCTCTTGCATAATATGCTGAGAATATTAAACCAAGAAGGTTAACCATCCAAAAGGATATTAAACGATCCATGAGGGCTATGCTACCCGCCAAATAAACCGGGATATCAAACAATATGAATAATGTTGTTAATGAGATTTCAATTGAACCCATACCCCCAGGAAGCATTGAAATTATCCCAATAAAATTCGCAAGTAAGAATATGATAACGATCACGAAAAAACTTGTATAAACATTAAAAGCAGCGAAAACCAGATACAACCTGACACATTCCATCAACCATGACAAAGAAGATAACAAGAATATTATAAGAATATCCATACTCTGAGAATAGGATCTACTATAATCTATGATATCCATTATAGTCCCCGTTATCATAGTATACATTCTATCCAGAGTATTCTCACCTATTGGGAATCTTTCTATTATCCTATGGATCCTATCATATAATCTGACCCCGATCCCCTCCCTCCAATTAACCAAGTATATTAAAACCATTAAAAGGATTGAAATTAAACCTCCAATTAACGCTATCCATCTTATCACCGGAACGAAAAAGGCCGAGATTATAAGCAAGGCCCCTGCTATGCCAAGGTCGAAAAATCTTTCAGCAAGTCCAGCCGATAATCCCTGCGAAAAAGGGATCCTATTTATTTTTTTCCCGGCAACAGCGTTCAGAATTTCCCCAGCGCTCCTCATGGGACTGAGATTGCCGGCGAATAGTCCTATAGTCTTCACGATGAAATTATCAATGTAAGATCTCCTCTTATTAATTATGAAACCCCACCTAACAGACCTTACAAATATTATGCTAATATGGGTTGCTATTGCCAGGACTATAAAATACCATTGAACCTTGAGAAAAGCATATATGATATTATCAGGGCCTAACCATATTATCAGGACTATGATGAGTATAAGGCCTAGAATGAAAACATAAAATTTCTTCATGAATTTTAACCTCGCAAAAACTTGATAAAAAAGGTTTTTAGATTCCCTATTTTCTCCATTATTTTATGGGATAATATTCTTATGATGAATATTATATATTTTAGGAGATCTGCTGTTCCTATGTATGATTTTTCCAGGGTATAATTACAAGTTATGGGAACTTCGTCTATTATAAGACCATGGGCGGCTGCTATTCTTATGAGCTCTGATTCATAAATATAATCATCATATGGTATTTTAAGGAGTAATTGGGCATGATCTGCATTTATGGCTTTGAAACCGCTTTGGCTGTCTGTTAAATGGTAGCCTGTTAGATAATCTAGAAGATAGGTTGTTATCCTATTAGAAAATCGTCTTTGTAATGGCATATTACTGATATCATCCATGAAACGGGAGCCTATTACTATCTGGGCCCCGTTAATCCTACTTATTAAGGATTTTATATGAGTGGGGTTGTGTTGCCCGTCACCATCCATGAGCACGATCACATCATATCCTTTATCAATTACAAATTTAACCCCTGTTTTGATAGCCGCGCCCTTTCCCATGTTCTTTTGATGATTTAAAACAATAGCCCCAGCTTTCTTCGCTAAAGTGGCTGTATTGTCAGTGGAGCCATCGTCAACCACTACAACATCTCCATATGCTATGGCGCCTTCCACCACATCTTTTATGGCTTTCTCTTCATTATAGGCAGGTATTATTATCACTATTCTCATGAAAAACCCCTAAAAAATGATACAAGTTTGTGATCGGTTTGTTAGCTATCCTAGCAGATCACCTGTCTAGCGGATGGAGCTTATCCCCCTCTTTTTAAATATGATAATTTTATCGTTTTTGTAGATTATATCGTATCCTTCAAGTTGAGGAGGTTTTTGATCATATATGTGCTCATAAATGTAATAATCTGGGTTTATTTTATCAAAAGTTTTTTTGAAATCTTTTAGGTTTTTTTTCATTAGCGTTGAAACATTCACTTTAAGATACCATTGAAATGCAGGACCCCTTTCAGCAAGGATGACCTTTCCCTTATATGCTGGTTCGTGGGATATAAACCATTTTGCAGCGTTATTTTCCGCTTCGGCGAGAGGAACGCTTCTTGGGGCGCTTTCAACATAGCTGAAGACTGACAGTAACATCAGCCCCGCGACAAAAACTGAAAGTATCATTGAAGTTTTATTCTTCCATCGGCTGATGGAGGAGATGCCCCTGATCCCAAATGTGATAGCATATGCGATTGCGGGTGTCATGGTAATAAAGTAGCGGTCGACTTTTGCCTCGTGGAAACTGTGAAGGAGTAAGAAGGCAAAGAACCATGTTATGAATGCAATGTCCACATCCACATCCTTATAATCCTTAAAGATCCAATAAATGTTAAGAACCCATAAGAAGAGTATGATCTCTGATATGGCATATGATATCCTGCCACAGGATAATATAAGGATTATGGAGAGTAGAATAAGGATTATTGTTTTACCCCTTCCTAATTGTCTGATTATATCAAACCTCTTCATAACATATAATATGACACCTATTATTGTGATGGCGATGATGATATAGGCGATTATTGTGGGCTCAGAATTTGATGGATCGATTATTAGCCTGTAATTTTGGCTTGGTTGAGCCGAAATATAATTTAATAAATTTCTAAGGTAATAATATGGGTCTGGATTGTATCCCGGACAACTTTCAGCTATATTACCACTAGCAGAACTTGTGAATACTCCCATAAAAGGCAAGAATGACTTAAAGCGGATGTATGAGAATATCAGGAATGGAAGGTAAATAAGGGCGCCTGCTAAGACCCCTGTTATCATATATTTCATCTTAGACATTTTTTCTTCATCTGCGAATATTATGAAAAGCATTGGTAGTATAATCAAGGCTGAAGTGTATCTTGTAAGAAATGAGACTACGGCGAGTGGAAATGCGATGGTATAGAAACGTCCATCTTTTCTCCTTCCTAGGATCGTGAAGAAGATTGTCCATATTGAGAGCGCGATCGCCGGAACGTCAAGGGTTCCTGTAACTGCCCATGCAGTTATTATAGTGAATGAAGCGAATGATAAACTACCTGCTAGGCTCTCCCATTCATTAAATTTGAATCTTAAAAGCAGGTAAAGTCCTAAAACCCCAAAAAAATAAAAAACTGCGGATATTGCGAATAGGGTGGACTGGGAGATGAAACCTAACCTAAAGAATATTGATGTGATGAATGGAAGGACGGGCGGTAAATATAACATGCTTGAATCTAGAGGAAAGCCGGCCATTACAAGAGCATTGTTAAGATAGATGAAAACATCCCAGTAATAAACCCCAATTTGTGACTGTAATTGGAACAATATAGTAGATAAGATTAACGCTATCATTGCTACGGCTATGAACATCTTCTTTGTCATGCTTTTACCTCCCATATTGCACCTTTTAAGAATTTGATGAACTATTTTAGGTGGGAGTGTTAATAAGGTTTATGGCTTCTTAGAATTAAAATGCCAAAACCGCATGATCATAACAATGAGTTCCTATAAGATTTAAAATTTTGGATAGTTCACTCCCAGAAATGAATATACTCTATGTATGTGCCTTTTTTTGTGCAGATAACAATACTATTAACTATTTTTTGCATGTTTTATCAACTGGAAGATAGCTAGGAAAATTCTATATTCAAAAAAAAATCCAGCTTTTCTTTAAATAATTGGGCTTTTTACATGCAAACCATCCTCAAAAAAGTAATATACAAGTTCTAATCATAATTTAATCTACTGTTGCTGCTAGGTCTCCCTTCCGAAAATAGGAGGATGCAAAAAGGGAGTTAGGGCAGCTAATAGCTTTATATAGTAGCATCCATAATAAAATGTTATAGATGTGGGGATAGAACAACCCTGAACGCCTGCGGAGAGAAGACCTCTACCCTCTATGAAACCCCCTGAAACAGGGATCGACGAAGGTTAAACCCTTCTCTAGGAAGCGGGAAGCCCCAATCGCCAAAGATGGGGTAGTTCACTTATCACAGGAACCGCATAACCGTTCCTGTGATGTGGGAGGCGATAATATTTCGACTGGTATAAAGGTACTATGCATACTATGCATAGTACTGGCAACAGTAAGTACCAGTTATGCCCAGGAAAACACCACCAAAAGCCTTGAACTCCAGGATAAAAGCGCACCATTAAATGAAAAGAATATCACCGAAACCCCCACCATGGGAAAAAACCCATCAAATAATAGAACAAACCACCCAGCAGCATATAATGATGCGAAAACCGCGAAACCTTCAGAAATCGAGGATGCGGCGGTTTATGTTAACAAGTTCGTCAAAGAGAATGGAAGACTCCCAAAATATGTGAATATCAGCGATTCCAAGGTTAACATGCCAGAATATCTATACCTTGTCACAGCATCCCTAACAGGTGGGGATACCATCATCAGGAACGTGGAGCCACCCAAAAAATCCACCGGAAGCACACTAAGTGGTTCAATAAAATTAAATGACTACCTAGAACTTGCAGGGAGGGTGTATAATTTCATAAAATCAAATAATAGAGCACCCTCATATGCAAGACACCAAAACCTTAAAATCAGATTCGAATCCCTCGTATGGCTATTCACAAAGGCCATAGACTTTAAAGTAACAAATCAACGCCTACCCAGGTATGTAAACTTATATAAACTTGATAGCATAAGCACATACACTATAAGCAGTGACAATCCAGGCAACACCCCAGGAAGTGTTGCCAATGACAATTCAATAAAAATCGATGATATCTTAAATGCCGCAGTTTCGCTTAAAAATTTCATGGAAGAAAATCAGCGCCTACCCACAAATGTTCAGGTGGCAAATCAAAAAATAAACCCAAACCAATTCCTATACCTTATGGTTAAAAGCATCACACAAATAAGTAACGGGAATAGCGCGCCCATCCGCCTAATAAATGTCAATGACGCGTCAAACCCCACAGGAACCGCGACTGGTGAACTTAAAATCACAGAATACCTCCAAATCGCAGAGAGAATCGCAGATTTCATTGAAAAAAATGGTAGATCGCCAAATTATGCCACGACAAGTATTGGGGAAATATCCTATTCCGACCTGGTCTATGCCATGAGTAGGATAAATGCCTTTTACAGCGAAAATAAGCGTTTACCTCAAATAGTAAAAATAAAAAGTGCATCGAAGCAAAATCAGGATCCAAACAATGAACTTAGCGAGTATCTCACTGCAACAGCAAACTGTCAAGTAAATGATCCCAGCATCCAGTCACTCGCAAGTAAATTGACCTCAGGACTTTCCAGTGACTGGGATAAGGCCAAAGCCATCTTCAACTGGGTTCGTGACAATATAAACTATAGCTTCTATTATAATACAAAGTATGGTGCTGTTGGAACACTAAAATCTCGGACCGCTAACTGTTGCGACCATGCACATCTTGTCGTGGCACTAGCCAGAGCAACAGGCCTGCCTGCACGATACAAACATGGGATCTGCACATTCTCAAGCGGAACATATGGACATGTCTGGTCACAGATCTACATTGGGGGTACATGGTACGATGCAGATGCAACAAGCATTAGAAACAGCCTAGGAGTCATAAAAAATTGGGACACAACAACTGGGACAATAATAGGAACTTACGCAAGCCTACCATTTTAAAGGCCGCCATTTTATTTTTAGGAGGGTTTATATCCCTCCATTCATTTTTTAGGGATTTTTCAGGTTCTAGTCTCCACGCACTCACAGTAGATATAAAAGGGGAATTCTTATTCCCCATCACAGAACAATGTCTTGGGGGTTAAAAAAGTGGATCTTATATATTTTAGGGGTTGTATGGGGAGGGAAAGAGTCCCCGAGATAGTCAAGGCAACAGAACAAGTCCTAGATTATGCGGGAGTTTCCTATAGTATATTTGAGGACGAGAAATGTTGTGGATCTATACTATTGCGCACAGGCTTCATTGAAGATGCTAAAGAGCGGATTAGGGAAAACCTCAATATTTTGTCAGATTCTAGGCTGCTTGTATCATGCGCCGGCTGTTACAGGACATTTAAAGTAGATTATCCACGCCTATTCAATGTTGAGGTGAATGTTATCCATACTTCCCAGTTATTCTATCAATTACTTAAAAGTGGTGAAATCCAGGTAAGGAAGAATTTAAGGGTTACATATCATGATCCCTGTCATCTTTCAAGGTATTGTGGAGAATATGACGCTCCACGCAAAATTTTAAAGGCTCTTGGAGATCTTGTGGAAATGGAGGATCATGGGATGGATGCTCAATGTTGCGGCGCTGGTGGCGGTGTTAAGGCAGCATATCCACATATCGCGGAGAAAATATCCCAAAAGAGGATAAAACAAGCCCTTAACACTGGAGCAGAAATCCTATGCACTAGTTGCCCATTCTGCAAATATAATCTAAGATATCATGGAATGAAGGTTATGGACATCTCAGAGGTTTTATTAACATCCATGGAGGTGTCAAAATCGACGAAAATCAACTGAAAAACCTTGAGGGATCATTTAGGATATTGGCTGAGAGGAGGGTGAGAATACTAGAAGATCCCATGATAAAAGAATTACAAAAAAATGTGAAAAATATAAGGGAAAATTCCATCAAAAACCTCAGAGGACTATTAGATAAAGCAGAAGAATCCTTCAAGGATAATGATATAGAATTTTATATCGCGGAAAATGGAGATGAAGCAAATAATATCATATATGATATAGTCAAGGATGAAGAGATAATCGCAAAATCTAAGTCCAATACACTCTCAGAGATAGGCCTAGTAGATTTCCTTAAAGAGAAAAATTTAGAGGTTATAGAGACTGATCTAGGTGATAGGATAATCCAATTTATGGGTGATGGGCCAGTGCATCCAACAGCCCCGGCCTTGCATTTTAGTATCCAAGAAATCGCTGATATAATAGAGGAGAAACTTAAAGTGAAAGTTGAGGCGAAACCCCGCCACATACTAAAAACAATAAAAGCAGATGTCCTTGAAAAAATCAGAAAAACTAGTGTTGGGATTACAGGGGCTAATGCTGTCGCGGCACATGAAGGTTCAATTGTAATGGTCCATAACGAGGGTAACATAAGCCTCCTTACACTCAAAGACACCCATATCATAGTCTTTGGCATTGATAAACTCGTGAATACACTAGAAGATGCCATGTCAGTGGCTAAACTCGAAACAGCTTATGCTACCGGCGCAAAAATCCCATCATATATAAATGTGGTGTCTGGTCCCTCTAAGACGGCTGACATCCAAAAGATACTCCTAAAGGACATGTATGGGGCTCGAAGGGTTGTTGCAATAGCCCTTGATAATGGTAGAAGCAGAACCCCACCTGAGTGTCTATGGTGTATAGGCTGCGGAAGTTGTATAATCAACTGTCCAGTTTATAATACTGTAGGATACGAGTTCGGCTACAAAGGATATCTCGGCGGTAGAGGTGTTGCATTCACAAGGTTTATAGAGGATGAGAGAGCAAGTTTCGAGGCCGGAATTTATATGTGCACTCTTTGCAGCCGATGCACCCAAGCATGCCCTCTTGAGATACCCATAGCAGATATAATAGAGGATGTAAGGTGTCAGGTGCAAAGGGCAGGTTACACCATAGATGCCCATGAAAATATAAGAAGGAATATTAAAGAGAATGGAACACCCTTCAGATAGGAAAGATATAAAAGGGATGTTTTTCTGATAAAATAAAAAAATGTTATTTTCATTTCTCATAAGGGAGGTTTATGAATTGCTTTTACTAGTAAGCCCAATTAACGCAAAGGAGGCTATAGAGGCCATTAAAGGCGGTGCAGATATAATAGACGTGAAAAACCCCAAGGAGGGGTCTCTTGGAGCCAGCTTCCCATGGATTATAAGGAAAATAAGGAGCATAACACCAGATAATATGCTTGTAAGCGCCACGCTTGGCGACGTCCCATATAAGCCTGGAACTGTTTCACTAGCTGCGCTTGGCGCCCTCACAGCAGGAGCAGATTATATAAAGGTCGGCCTTTATGGTACAAGAAATTTTAAGGAAGCTGTCGATGTGATGGAGAATGTTGTGAGGACAGTGAAAGAAGAGAAAAGGGAAGCTTTCGTAGTTGCGGCAGGATATGCCGACGCATACAGGGTAGGCTCCCTAGACCCCATGGAAGTGCCTGCTGTGGCCTCAGAATCCGGGGCGGATGTAGCAATGTTAGATACCGCGGTAAAGGATGGTAAAACCCTCTTCGATTTCCTGGGCGTTGATGAACTTGAAAATTTCGTCCAAGAAGCCCATGATGAAGGATTAAAAGCCGCCCTAGCAGGTTCAGTTAAAAAAGGACAATTAAAACCACTACATGAAATTGGATGTGACATAGTTGGTGTAAGGGGCGCTGCATGCACCGGAGGAGACCGTAACACTGGCACAATATACAGGAGCGCTGTTAAAGAACTTAAAAAGTTAATAGAAACCATATAAAACACCGGGTGTTTTTAATGTATTCTAGGAAATTAAAAGAAGCCGAAACCGCCTACACATTCGACGATTTCTTGTTGGTACCTCAAGCTTCATTAGTAGAACCAAAGGATGTTATAATAAAAAGCAGAGTATCAAGAAATTACAAGATCAACGTACCCATAGTAAGCTCTGCGATGGACACAGTCACAGAATCTGAAATGGCAATCGCAATGGCCCAGGAAGGCGGAATAGGCATAATACACAGGAATATGAGCATCAAAGACCAGGTAGAACAAGTGAAAAGAGTTAAAAGGTCAGGGGATCTTACAATAAGAGAAGTTATAACAATAAACCCAGAAGCGTCATTAAGCGAAGCCCACGAAATAATGGAAAGAGAAGGCATAAGCGGACTCCCAGTTGTAGACAATGGACACATACTAGGCATCATAAGCCGAAGAGATATAGAACCCATAATCAACTCAGAAGCCCGTAAAAAAGTGAAAGAAGTTATGACAAAGGAAGTTGTAACTGTAGACGAGTCAGTAACACCAGCCGAGGCCCTTGACATAGCATATGAAAACAAGATAGAAAGACTACCAGTCGTCAAAGAGGGCGAACTCGTAGGCATACTCACAATAAGGGACATACTAGAACGTAAAAGATATCCTAACGCCTCAAGGGACAAAAATGGAAGGTTCATCGTGGGAGCTGCAACAGGACCATTCGACCTTGAAAGGGCAAAGGCCCTTGATGAGGCGGGTGCAGATATAATAGCCATTGACAGCGCACATGCCCACAACCTCAACCTTGTAAAATATTCCAAGATCATGAAAAAGAACATCGACGCAGACCTCATCGTCGGCAACATTGCAACAGCAGAAGCCGCAGAAGACCTGATAGCCCAGGACGTGGATGGTATAAAAGTAGGGATCGGGCCAGGTTCAATGTGCACCACTAGGATAATCGCTGGGGTTGGAGTGCCCCAACTTACTGCCATAGCATCAGTTGCAGATGTTGCAAGAGAATATAACATTCCAGTGATAGCAGATGGTGGTATACGCTACTCAGGCGACATTGCAAAGGCCATAGCAGTGGGTGCTGACGCCGTAATGCTTGGTAATCTGCTCGCGGGCACGTATGAGTCCCCAGGGGATGTTGTGATCATGAACGGACGCAAATATAAACAATATCGTGGGATGGGATCACTAGGAGCCATGACGGGCGGTATAGGCGCTGGTACAGACCGTTACTTCCAGGAGCCTAAAAGTCACATGAAGCATACTAAGGTAGTTCCAGAAGGTGTTGAAGGGGTCGTACCATACCGTGGCACTGTAAGCGAAGTCATATTCCAATTAGTCGGGGGTTTGAAAGCGTCAATGGGATATTGCGGTGCTAAAACAATCAGGGACATGCAAGAGAAGGCCAAGCTTGTTAGGATAACATCCAGCGGCATGAAAGAAAGCCACCCACACGACCTCCTAATAACTAATGAAAGTCCAAATTATCCCACAATGTAGGATCATGGTATCTGCTATTATATTATGCGGCGGTCTAAGCAGGCGCATGGGAACCGATAAAGGTCTTATCATTTTTGAAGGCGAACCCATCATAGTCAGAGTCCTTGATAAACTTAAAGACTATTTTGATGAAATCCTCCTAATCCTAAGGGATGAGAGACAGAAAAGAGAATATCTCAAGGTTCTCAAAGATTATGAGAATGTGAAAATCTTCACAGATATCATAAAGGGCCAGGGACCCCTAGGAGGTCTTTTAACAGGACTCTTAAGAGTAAATTCAGGGCATGCTCTTGTTGTACCATGTGATTCCCCTTTTATGACAAGTAGGTTTATAGAAAATTGTCTTAAGATAGACTTGCAGGATTATGATGCTATAATACCAGTATGGGATGATGGAAGGATAGAACCTTTACATGCCATATACAATAAAAGGATTGTTGACAGAATCTATAAGCTACTTTCTAAAGATGAGAGGAGAGTCAGCACTCTTGTGAAGACCATCAACTCTAGGCTGGTACCAGTAGATGAATTGGACCCGTCCCTTGAAAGCTTCAGGAATGTTAATAAACCTGAAGATCTTGGGATTTGATATCAACGGTTCTCGGATTCCTCCCCATTTCAAGTATGAACTTGTTCACCCGTTCTATCATGTCAATATAGTGTTCCTTTCGGATCTTTTTCCCATCAACGATGGCGTATTCAGGGAGCATGCCTGTCTGGTTTTTGAATTCCAATATCTCATTAACCATGTCACGATATTGTTCTAGCGTTAAACGCTCCATCAATATCAACCAATCAAATTTTTTATAATATTATCCATCCTTATCTTCTCATATATAAAGGATACGATTTTATTCTACTTATAAAACCCCCAATAGTTAATAAATGATCAGAGATTCATATTACATATATGGTTGCCTCGGGATCGAATGGATTCGTCCGTATTGCAAGCGAGAAAAGGTAAGGATAGTTTTTCATCAAATGTTCCATATACATTAACCATTCAAAGACCACACGCCTATAGGCACGTTCCAAATCCCCTTCAAGGTGTCTGTAATCTGTCCCAGGCAGACTATCAAATGAAATCCTCTTTTCAAGTTCCTCGGTAAGGTGGAAGATGGCCCATAACATGTCAGTGAAACTTTCATGCTCTAGGAGGTTTGGATTTTCAAGCAACCGTATCATGAACTTCCTGCGCTCACCCAGAAAACCCTTCAGATCATCTAGGAACGGGCTCTTATCAGCCCCAAGGGGTATCCGTGGAGTGTAGGCTCTTATCTTCCCAGCCACCTTCTTGAATTCTTTCTCATCCCAATCCTGGCTTATCTTAAGGTCCCTGGCTATCCTTTCAGTGTTTATTTCATGTTTCGAAACCTTTTCTAGGAATTCTATCCCCACTTCACTGAAGAATGCTCCGATTACCATGTTAAGTTTCTCTAGGAGTATGGCCTTTTCCCTCGCGTTGATGGCGGCTTCAACTACAAGGGCCACTATGAGAATCTCCAATGGAAGGAAGGCGAGATCAATCCCTATATAAAATAGTTCGTGTTCAGCTTCCTTGAAGATGATATATACTAGGAGGTAGATTATCGCCGAGGATAGGAGGAGTACTATGCCGAGTTTAACACGCCATTTAATCTTCATCGCATCCCCCATATGATAGATATGGGATTGTTGGCTCGCATCATGGTACCCCTTTTTATGGGTTTTCCACGCGCAATATTAACATCTATGATCCCAACTTTGAATCCGAGTTCCTTGAATTTTTGAACTGCCTCTATCTTCGTTTCGAGGAGTATTGAAGTTACTAGAATCTTACCATCCATTTTAAGTTTTTCAGCGGCTAATTCTATCAACTTTGAAAGTTCACCCCCGCTACCCCCTATGATTATAATGTCAAGGTCTTCCAGTCTTTTAAGGGCGTTCTCTGCATCGTCATTAATGAGTTTAACATTGTCTGCAAGTCCATGTTTTAGGAGGTTTTTCCTTGTAACTTCCACTGCCCGCGGATCCCTATCTATTGCATATACTCTGCGGGTTCTTTTTGCAAATTCTAATGTGAAACCTCCAGTACCGCAGCCGATATCTGCAACGTTTTCATCACCCCTGACTTCAGCCTTGCATAAAACTAGACATCTTATTTCTTCTTTTGTGGGTCCCGGCACTCTATCGTCTTTTATGAATTCTTCATCTGGTATCATGGCCAGTCCACCGCCTAAATAGGCTGTTTCTGATTCCTAGAATGTCTAATACTTTTCCTGCTATGAAATTAACCATATCATCTATGGTTTCTGGTTTATGGTAGAATCCCGGCATTGCTGGTAATATTATGCCGCCTTCCCTGCTCACCTTTAACATGTTTTCGAGGTGCGCGCTCCTTAATGGTGTTTCACGGGGTACTAGTATTAGTTTACGTCTTTCTTTGAGTGAGACGTCAGCCGCCCTTGTAATAGTATTGTCAGTGTATCCTTGTGCTATGGCTGCGAGGGTTTTCATGCTACAGGGTGCTATGACCATCCCATCAAAATTAAAAGATCCACTGCTTATAGGGGCCTCCAGATCCTCAAAGTCAAAGTAGTGATCTGCTAATCCTTTTATGTCATCAAGTTTTAGGTTGGTTTCATATTCTAGGATTGTGTTTGCTGTCCTGGTAACTAGGAGTGTTGTTTCAGTCTTCTTTGAGAGGGCTTCCAGTATCTTGACTCCATAGATTGTTCCACTTGCACCTGTAATGGCTACTATGATCATTTTTCTCCCCCGAGATTTGGGTTGGGCACCTTTAGTCGTAGTTGTTTCTCGTGTCTTTTCATTTTTTTGGGGAGGTTGAGGTAATCATGGAAGTTGAAGTCTTTGAATTTTCCCGATTCTTCCGCTTTAGTGTAAATGCAAAGGTCTGCATGGTTGAATCTCGCATCCCTTAATGCTCTGACAAGACTGGAAATGTCGCTGAGTTTTACTATGGCGTCTCCACTGTCTACCTGTGTTTTCATCTCATCGAAGGCTGGATATTCTGGCACGTCTATTATAAGATAATCTGGGTCTATTTTCATGTCCTCTGCTATTTCCAGTTCCGCGTTTTTTATCTCGGATCTTGTGATCTTGAATATCCTCTCAGGGTCTTCTAGTTCGTTTAATCTTACCGTGGCGGCCCTCTTTAGAAGATCCCTTCTATCTAGTCTTTTTATCATGTCCCTTGTGAGTCCTTTTTCTCTTCTGCACATTGTTATGATATCCATGTCATCATAATAGTATATGCGCCTGGGGTCTATCTTATCCTCGCTTATGAGCCTTTTAAGGCATCTTCTGAACATTGCATTCACTATCCTCGTTGTATGATGCTGGTAGACGCTCGGGTACATGAAATAACGTGCAAGGAGCGCTGACTCCGCGGCTGGAACACCCTTCTTGTCCAGTATAAGATCATCCTCGATTTTGATGTTCTGGATTAACCTTTCAACATCTATGATACCATAGGCCACCCCAGTATAATGGGAGTCCCTTAGAAGATAATCCATCCTATCAACATCTATTTCACCGGATATGGCCTGTCCGAGAACCCCATCACCTCTTATAATAGCCTCTATCTCTTCTAGGTCGAATTCTTCCGAGATTATATCTGATATTATGGATTCTCTTATCAGTTTTATTGTGAGTTCCTCGTGAGAATCTGGGATAACAGCCTCTGATACATGTGAGAATGGTCCATGGCCAAGGTCGTGTAGGAGTGCGCATATTCTTAGTATGCGTTTTTTATCTTCTTCTAGGCCGATTTGGTCTGCTAGTTTTGAGGCTAGGTGCATGGTTCCTATAGAATGTTCGAATCTTGTATGGTTCGCTCCTGGGTATACGAGGTTGGTGAATCCTAACTGTCTTATCCTTCTAAGTCTTTGTAATTGTGGAGTGTCTATTAATCTGACTTCGAAATCATCCACTTTAAGGTTACCATGTATGCTATCCCTTATAAATTTCATTTTAGCCTCCCATAGAATATCATCCGCCTGAGAGGATAACCCTTTTACCTTCTCTTGTATATTCTTCTTTTCGGAATCCTATCTCCTTCTTAGTCCTCTCGATTATCTCACTGAGGGCCCTTAGGGTTTCCTGGCGATGGGATCCGGCCACCACGACCATGAACAGGCTCTCTGAGGCGTGGAATTCGCCTAGGAAATGGACAACCGCAACATCCTTCACAGCATGCTTCTCTTTTATCTCCTCCACCATAATTTTCAGTTTTTCCTCGGCTTCCTCCGGGTTGTCCACTGAAATTTTTAGTTTTTCCACCTCTTCATCATCTATTCTTCTCATTATACCCTCAAAGGTGAATATGGCCCCTGACTCTTCAATATAGGGGCTCTTTTTCACATGTTCTATAAGTTGAGGTAGGGTGAATTCATATTTGTCTTCTGTAATCTTCACAAGCATCTGAGAGCACCTCACTTATCTCCTTCCTTGATAGGTGTTTTAATCTTTCAACACCTTTTATCTCTTTTATAACCTTTGCAACAGCATCTGGTACAAGTGATTGCCAGTCGCTGTCAGTTAACATCCTTTCCCTGACAGTTGTGCCTGAATATTTGTCCCTGTAATAGAGTGGGGGTGCGCTAACCTCATAGCCAGCCTCCTGGAATAATCTCTGGACAAGGGGGTTCCCACTATAAACCTTATCAAATGGTGGTGTTAACATTTCAATATGGGCCGCCCACACAGCATTACATTCAATATCCTGGACTGGTATGACATAGTAGCGCGATGCTGGTATACTATTCTCGCTAAGGGCCTTTGTCACCATCATAATCCTTTCACCGGCTGTGAATGGATCCTTGAGGGAGTGGCTTAACTGGGCGCTACCTATACATATGATGAGCTCATCAACCTCATCTAGGATCCTCTTTATAACTTCAAGGTGTCCGTTATGGAATGGTTGCATCCTACCTACTAGAAGACCTCTCATTGATACCATCCAAATATGATTATTAAGATTTAGCCTAATATAATATTAGCATCAACTTCAATCCAAAATCCAGGGTGATCAGATTGATAAGGATAGAAAATCTATCAAAAACTTACAAACTAGAAACAGGGGAAAAATTCAAGGCACTAGACGATATCAGCCTAGAAGTCGAAGAGGGTGAGATTCTTGGGATAATCGGGATGAGTGGAGCGGGTAAAAGCACCCTACTACGCATATTAAGGGGTGTTGAACCATTCGATGAAGGAACCCTAATCCTTGATGATATAAAAGTGACACCAGACTCCAGTGCATATGATTTCACCAAACTTAAAAGGGCCACGGCAATCCACCTCCAAAGATCTTTCGGATTATGGGCCGAGACAACCATAGAGAATGTTCTAAGGAAATTCTACGGGGCTAAGTATGGTGACGAGTCGCTCACAGACTTCAAAAGGGCCTATGACGAATTCGGCGAAGAAGCCATGAAACTGTTAAGGATCGTGGGCCTAGACCATAAAGCGGATCATTTCGCCCCAGTGCTCAGCGGGGGAGAAAAACAGCGTCTCATAATCGCAAGACAACTCGCAAAAAAACCAAAGGTGCTATTATTGGATGAGCCGGCTACAATGTCATGTCCAAGGACAAAACAGGAAATATTGGACGCGATAAAAAAGGTGAACAGGGAACTTGGCATAACAGTCATCCTAGTGTCACATCTGCCAGAAGTCCACGAATACCTAGCAGACAGACTAATACTCATGGAAGAAGGTAAAATAGTAGACGAGGGAGAACCGGAAAAGATCATAAAAGAATTCCTCAAGGACATAGAACCGCCAGAGAAGATAAAAATCAGAGAATGGAACCAGCCCATACTAAAAGTTAGAAACCTTCGAAAAAAATTCGTCCTACTAAAAGGGGGAACAGTACTAGAAATGGAAGATATAAACTTCAACGTGAACAAAGGCGAAATAGTATCCATAATAGGACCCAGCGGAGCCGGTAAAACAGTACTATTAAGGATGATCGGGGGACTAGACTATCCAGAAGACGGCCAAGTAAAATTCAAATTAAACAATGAATGGGTTAACATGCATGAACCAGGCATGAAAAGGATGTACATACGCAGAAAAATGGGCTTCATGCACCAGGAATTTGCACTAATACACCATGCAACCATCAGAGACCAGATAGCGGCGAGATTGGGTGTGAAGGGAGAGAAGGTTGTGGACCAGGCCAGAAAACGGGCCGAGAAGCTGGGTATAAGTGACAAGGTGCTTGACATCCTCTACCAACTAACAGACCTCCCGGAAGAAGAAGCCAAACACAGACTAGAAAAACTAGGATTATCATCAAAAATCCTAGAAGAACTATTCCCAAAATTCCCAGACAAGGAAGTTAAAAAGTATGCGAAACCAGTCTTTGAAGCCTTGGATCTGCCATTAGACATACTAGACCGGAAATCCTATGAACTTTCAGGTGGCCAGAAGGTTAGAGCAGCCCTGGCGCTTGTGATGGCATCACAACCAGAAGTCCTCATATTAGACGAACCATTCGGCGACCTAGACCCTATAACATTACGTTTAGTCTCAAACTCCCTCAAAAAGATAAACAGGGAATTCAACACAACAATAATAATGGTAAGCCACCACATAGACTTCATCAAAGAATTAAGCACAAGGGCTGTTATGATCGAGGACGGTAAACTAACAATGGATGGAGAACCCAAAAGATTATGTGAAGAATTCATCCAAAAAAGTAAAGCAGAATATCTGCTCAGAGCACACACCCACATATAAAATTTTGGAGGATTTAGATTGGAATTTGTAAACTTCCCCATAAAAGACTCCTACCGGATACTAGCACCAAGACCAACCGTTATAATAACAACAGTCAACAAGAAAGGGAGGATAAACGCGGCGCCATTCTCCTTTGTAATGCCAATCTCCATGGACCCGCCAATCATAGCATTCGCCTCAATGCCAGAACACCACACTTCAAAGAACGTGGAAGAAACCGGAGAATTCGTGGTAAACCTCACAAGCCTCAAAATGCTAGAAAAGATGTGGATAACAGGAAAAAGTATACCATATGGTGAAAACGAACTTGAAAGAGCTGGACTAGAATGGATACCCTCAGTTAAAGTTTCACCGCCACGCATCAGGGAAGCCGCAGGCCACCTAGAATGCGAACTCCTGAGGATGAATGAAATAGGAGACCACAACCTCTACACGGGATCGGTGGTCCATGCAAGCATAAAAGAAGGCTCCATGAAGTATGGGCTGCTAAACGTCGAGGAAGTCAAACCTATACTCCATGTAGGCGGTAAAAAGTTCGTAATCGGCGATAAGGTGAAATACATCAAAGAATAGGGGTTAAGAATGTTTAAACAGATAATGGTGGCCACAGACGGTTCGGACCATGCGCAGAAAGCCGAGGACATAGCAATAGAACTCGCCAAAAAACTAGACGCTAAGGTTATAGCAGTCCATATAATGGATGAAAAACTCATCTATCCCTTCGAAGTCCTTGAAGAAGAAGGTAAAAAAATCCTTGCGAATGTACAGGCAAAAGGAAGGGAAAAGGGCGTTCAAGTAGATGAGATACTAATATATGGAAATCCGAAAAATGACATGAAAAAGATTGCTGACAGGAGCAAAGCCGACCTCATCGTAATAGGCCATGGGAAAAGCGGTCTTGAAAAGTTCCTGATAGGGAGTGTGGCGGAAAACACGCTAAAAAAGGTTGAAATACCAGTATTGGTAGTTAAATAGCATACCACATCCCGGGGGATGCTCGGCACCCAAGCTCTTCCAAAATTTATATAATAAAAAAACCCATACTTATTATGATATGTATATTCTAGTTGAAAGTGATGATCCTACTCTAAAGAATTTTATAGAATCTAATTATATATTAGTTGATGGTAGAGATGCGTCAAAGGCTGATCTTATCATAGCTGACACCACTAAAATAAAAAGTATCAAGACCTTTAACCTCCCCATTATATTAATCGCGGAAGCTCCAGATGTGAAAATCCCCAAGGGAATCGAACCAGTAGCGCAACTTATAAAGCCCATAGATTGGCAGGAGCTCAAATATGCCATAAAATTGGGCATATACAAGGATAAAGTGGAAATGCTGCTCCCAGGATTCAGAGAATACCAGAGGATATTTGACACGAGCCTCGAGGGTGTGTGCATCTTTGACAATTCAGGGAAGATAATATATTCCAATAGACAACTAGGAAAATTCCTAGAATATCCACCAGCCGAGATCATAGGAAAAAATATACTGGAACTTATACACCCCACTGATAAGAACATCGGAAAAAGGATACTCGAATCCTGTGAAAGGAAAATGGCTGGAAAACATGAAATCCGCTTCATCAAAAGTACTGGGGAAATATCCTTTTTAATATTTTCTGGGACGCCAATAGTAGACGATACATACAAGGGCGCCTTCTGCATGCTCACCAACATAACAGAACATAAAATGCTCGAGGAAAATCTTAGAAGAGCCAACAAATTCCTTAAAATCCTCGATGAGATAAATCGCACAATCATAAAAAACCAGAGTATAGAAGAGATAATGGCCAGTACCTGCAAAATACTTGCAAAAAACAGGGCATACGAGTATATTGGAGTTCTAGACCAGGATCATAGGATAATCCACGAGAAGGGGGAAAGACCAGCCAACCTTAAAGGTTCCATGGGAGAAGACACAACCATCCTAGAAATTCAAGTAGAGAATAGGCCTTGGGGTTTTCTCTGTATAAAAGGGGAAATGGAAGCGGATGAATTAATAATCCTTGAGGATATAGCATCCACATTATCATTTGCAATAGAGAAGAGGTTGTCAGAGGATAAACTAAGGGAAAATGAATTAAAATACAGGAAACTTTTTGAAAGTGCAGGGGATGCTATCATAGTCCTTGAAGGGCACACCATCATAGACTGTAACAAGAAAACCCTTAAACTATTCAATGCAAAGCGTGAAGATATAATAGGCAAAAGCCCCTGGGAACTATCACCCGAATACCAGGAAAACGGCGAAAGATCTGGAGAAAAGGCAAAAAGACTAATAGAAGAAACTCTTAGGATGGGTGGCGGCCAATTCAGGTGGGTTCATGAGAAAAAGACTGGTGAGCCATTCTATGCACATGTTTCCCTTACAAGTATTGGGAGAGGGCAGATCATCGCCATATTACATGATATAACAGATATCATTGAAACAGAGGATTTTTTGGATGCGGAACGTCGAAAATTCAGGGATCTTATAGATTCATTACCAGATGCTGTTTTTGCAGTGGATGAAAAAGGGCGGATTATAGCATGGAACAAGGAAACAGAGGAGATGACAGGAACTCCAGCAGAGGAGATGCTTGGAAGAGGCGGCCATGCATATGGGATACCATTCTATGGAAAACCAAGACCAGTACTTTTAGACTTGCTTTTTGAAGATTTGCCAGAAATCGAAAAACTTTATAAAAATCTTCGACGTGAAGATGATAACATTTATGGGGAGGTTTACCTTCCAAACATTTACAATGGACGTGGAGGCTACCTACAACTCAAAGTTTCACCATTATATGATGATAAAGGAGAGATAATAGGGGCTATCGAGATAATAAGGGATATAACCCCCCTTAAGGTCACCGAGAAGAGGTTGAGGGAGGAACTCACAGTTACAACTAGCCTAACCCGCCTATACCCTGAGATGGTTTCGCCAGAGGCCACAAAGGAAAATATAGCCAATCGACTACTTGATGAACTCCTCAAGGCCACAGGGAGTATGGGAGGTTTCATCACATACCATGGTAATATGCTCGCATCACAGGGAAAATTAACAGGTGACAAGGATAAGATCTTATCAACTCCAATAGTCACAGGAGACCAGAAGATCGGATATATAAGCCTAGAAAAGGGTGAATTCAGCGAATTTGATATTAAAACTGTTAAAAGATTTGCCGAATACTATGGACTTGCAATCCAACGCCTAGAATATGATGAAAAACTTAGAAGACACCAGAGACGATTAAAGATACTTAACAAACTCATAAAAGCATCAAGAACAGACGACCTGCACAAGTTCCTTAAAAATGTGATCGATATTATATTAGATGATCTGAAATTCAAAGCCGGGATTATAACTCTCCATGGAGAAACATTATATAAGAGAGGGCGCATAATCCCGGCAGAGGAGATCCCAGATGATATCATTATCAGGAGAAAAGGCAAGAAGACAATCCTCAAAATACCCTTAAAGGCCCATGAAGAGACTATAGGCATGATAGAAGCCCAATACCATGGAATATCACCCAGGGAAGATTTTATGAGATTATTCGCAGCTGAGATAAGGGATGCTGTTTCAAGGATAATCATGCAAACAGAAATCAAAAAGTCACTTCATGAAAAGGAAGTTCTCCTTAAAGAAGTCCATCATCGAGTGAAAAACAACCTGCAAATCATAGCAAGCCTACTATCATTACAATCCAAATATTGTGAAAACGAAGAAGTGAAAAATATCCTTGCAGACAGCCAAGCTAGGATAAGATCCCTAGCACTATTACATGAAAAACTCTACAAGACAGAAACACTCGCCTATATAAATTCAAAGGAATACCTAGAAAGCCTTGCAAGGGATCTTATAAACTTCCAAGTCCCAAAACCACTAATGATACGCCTAGAAACAGATATAGATGATATTGCACTTGAAATGGACAAATGCATACCCCTAGGACTCATAACAAATGAACTGGTAAGAAACTCTATTAAACACGCATTCACAGAAAAAGGGGGTGTTATCAGCATAAAATTTAAACATCAGGATAATAGCTGCTATTTTGAAATTTCAGATAATGGCAGGGGCCTCCCAGAAGATTTTGATGTTGAAAAATTATCATCACTGGGCCTGCAACTTGTCTTAAACCTTATCAGACAATTGGATGGTGAATTAGAGATAGAATCTGGTGATGGGACATCCTTTAAGATCAGATTCCCCATCTAGCTTATTTTTCTTGAAGATTCTATTATTATGCTTTTTTCTATCCTTGCAATGAAAACCCTCATCTTTAATAACTGATCAGGGTTTGTTGATATCCCATCCACACCCATCTTTATAAGTTTTCCCACGATCCCATAATCTGTCGCCGCATATCCTGCGACACAAGTTTTTATCCCTTTATCGGAGCAGGCTCTGATAACATTATTCACAAGTCCTATGGGGGCTGGGTGGGTTAAATCAAAGAGTTTCGCGACCTTCACACCCCTGCGATCAACTGCGAGGCTGCACATGGTAAGATCGCTCATCCCAATTGATACGAAATCAACACCATAATCTATAAACTCTTCAATTTGCAGCGCGGCTGATGGGGTCTCCACAGATAATCCAACCTCAAGATCTCGATGAGCCTTCAGGCCACATTCCTTTAATATTTTTTTGGCAGCTATATATTCACTCCCATCCCTTACGAATGGGAATTTAAGACCAATATTAGAATATCCATCATCTATAATCTCCTTTATAGCTTCAAACTCCGCCTTCAAGACTTCAATATCCCTAAGATCCTTGTAGATCCCCCTAAAACCTAATAGTGGGTTTGGTTCATTGGGTTCAACACTCCCACCCTGAAGATTCCTCAACTCGTCAGTTGGAATATCAAAGGTTCTAAACCAAACCGGTTTGGGATAAAATGATTCAACTATGAACTCAAGACCCCTTTTGAGCACATCAGTTAACCTACCCTCCTCAAGCAGCCTATAAGGGTGTTTACCAGTTTCTATAACCATATGCTCTATTCTAACAGATCCTATACCATCGGCATAAGGCGCTATCCTATCCGCAATTGATGGAAGATTCAAATTCGTCATTAGCATCGTCGCAGTCTCCTCTAGTGGAAGCTCCTCTATAATCTCCTCCCATTCCATCACACCCTCATAAATATTACCAGTTTTACCATCAACTGTAACCACCATATCCTCTTCCAAGATCTCCGTGGCCTTCTCAGTCCCCACCACACACGGTATCTTAAGTTCACGGAGTGTGATGGCAACATGACTTGTGAGACCACCATAATCTGTTACAACAGCACCCACCCTCTTTAATTGAGGTAACATATCCCTGGATACTCTGCTTGTTACTATGATCTCCCCACCCTCGAGAGATTCCATGTCCTTGAATGATTCTATCTTTTTCACTCGGCCGCTTCTAATATAGGGGCTGGCCCCTATGCCCTTGATAAGTTCCATGATATTATCTATGTTAAGTTCTGATAAAAAAAGGGTATTGTTAATATTCGATATAATGGAATCTGCTTTCAATTAAAATTACAAGTACAAATCCAATAATCGCGGATATGATTACAAGTATTAGAGAGTGGTCAATAATCGAAATTTTGCTATAGGGAAGTCTGAGGGTCCCTATCATCAAACCTACGAGAAATGCCAGTGTAATGGCCTCATGGTTTTTTAGAAGGTAATCTAGGAGTCTTGAAAAGCTTAAGATTCTAATGGCCGCGCCTGTGATGAACGTTATAATATCTGGTATTGAGAATCTTGTAAGGGCACCTAGCATGTATTCATACTGGTTTAGTAGTAATAACATGAAAGCCCCTGAGATCCCAGGGAGTATCATCGCACATACTGCAACCATCCCAGAGGTAAATATGACTGGTAGTGTATGGTTTGCTTGTATGGGATTCAAGCCAACGAATAAAAAGGCAAATATGAATCCCATGATACTAGATACGAGATTTTTTAATGAGAAACCGTCTATTCTATTGAATACAATATAAGCCGAGGCCAATATAAGTCCTAGGAAAAATGCATAAGTGTATGCTGCATAATATGTTATCATGAATGATATTATCCTAGATACTGTTAAAACAGCCACGCCTATCCCTGTGAGAAGTGGTATGAACAATTCGAAGTCTATTTCCTCCTGGCCAATCTTGTGAAAGACCTTAGATCTCCTTTGAATAATGGTTTTAGGAATTTGAAGCTGATTTTACTTATAGAATGGACCAACCTTTCATAGATTCTTGTTATAAGCGCCATGGTTCCTCCTGAGATTCCTGGGATGGTGTCAGCAGTTCCCATAAGGAAACCCCTTAATAGTATGGCGATGAAACCCCCCTCAACCACCTCATATAAACATCAACCTCCATAAAACTTAGAAACGTATTCTGGGGGAGAGACTATCCTAATTTGTTTTTGTGAAATTATAATTTTATATATTTTCAAACTTCTAAGGGTCTGTCGAGAACTTGAGAATTGACATTCAAAAGGAAGCTTTATCGGTCCTTATCCTGTCTATCTGGGTGGGTTTTTCTTTTGACATGGTTTTCTGTGAAGCTTTTTTAGCGCGTGGAAGAGGGACGCCACTGCGTGCTTTGAAACCCCAAAACGATTATTGGCTCATCAGGGTCCGTTGTTATGGCTATCTTCTTATCACTGGTGTTTTCGTTCTAAGGGAATTTCCTTTTTTACAGTGATTCTCTTCGGGGGTATATTTCGTCGGCTACGATAATATCCCCTCTAGCGTCGAATAACGTGCATTCGCCTTTGATCTTGGATCCCCATTCAACAGTGTAATATCCAGAATAAGATTCCATGGAATCCTTATCCGGAGTTTTATAATTTAGAATCCGGTTTTCAAAATGGTCTGTCTGGACTTTAATACCCCTTTTTATAGGCGATTCTCCGGACCTAAAAATGGAGCCGCTAATTCAAGGGCACTTTTTCCCTGAACTCGTAAGTAAAGTGCACAAACCCATGTTTTAAACTTTTAACGCGCCTGCACTTATGTGCCTGGATCTCAGCATCCACAACCCCCTGATAGAAAATCCTCTCCTTGTAACCGTCTCTAGTCACGTGTTTGCTTGAACAAGCCGGGCAGCAGTTTTATCATCCCGTATACGCAAAAAATCCTCTTTAAACCATTTTCTAAGCGTCTTGGATGATCTGACAGGCTTTCTGCGCGACTCTACCTGACTTTCGACATGCCCTCGAGGAAACAGAAAAATAGGAAAGTTTGTAAGTCCGATGCAACAATACTAACATTCAAAAAGCAGGTGTTTTTCTTTTGTTGTCATGTTAAATACTCTGTTCCACCCCCACATAGACTTTAAGGTTCCATTATCTTGCTGATACCCTTTATAGGTGTGGGAACAAGTCATGATGCGTAAATTAAAAACCCACAAGTTTTTGACAGTGCCCCCTACTAAAAAATTGGGGGTGGATCCTATCTTTTTTCCACTTCAAGGAACTTTTCACCCACAATTTTAACTGTCACAGCTCCTAATGGTGCTGTGAATATTATTGATAAGACTGCCATGGCCAATATTAGTTCCCCATGGGCCACCCCTACACTTAATGGTATTGCACCTATGGCAGCTTGTACTGTTGCTTTTGGAATATATGCAAATATGCAGAATATTTTCTCTTTCAAGTTCAATTCCGTGCCCTTGAGTGATATGTATACGCCCAGGCTTCTCCCGGCAAGTCCTATGACTATCACTGCAATCCCAACTAGTCCAGCCGCTGCAAGAAGGCTAAGATCGACCTGCGCCCCCACAAGGACAAATAATAATATCTCTGCGAAGATCCATATCTTGTTGAATTTCTCTGAGAGTTTTAATCCAACGTCCGGCATCTTCTCTAGGATTATAAGTCCCATGACCATGACGCCTACAAGTGCCGCGATGGGAATATAAGAGTTAAGGATGTCCCCAGCATTCTTGAGCAAAATTGCTGTTGCAAGGACTATTAGAGTTTTTTCACTATTCCTTATATTAAACTTTTTGAAAAGGTGGACGATGGCAAATCCTAGGGCAGCACCAGCCATTATACCCACAAGTATAGATATAGGAACTCCCAAAACTTCCCTTAGTATATTTACTTCTTTTCCAGTGTAGATTCCAAGGAATATGGAGAATATTGTTATTGAGATAACATCATCTATTGAAGCACCAGTCAAGATTATGGTTGGTATGCTCTTGGCTGTTCCCATCCTCCTTTCTATAAATGATAACATCTGAGGTACTATAACTGCAGGGGAAACAGCTGCTATGACAAAACCGAGCATACCTGCCTCTATTAATGACAAACCAAAGAAGAGGTGGGATATTATCATTATGGTGAAACCTTCAATGCAATCTGGGATGAAGCTCATCCTAACGGCGGCCATCCCAGCTTTTCTAAGACTTTCAATGTTTATACCGAAACCAGCCCTTAGTAGGATTATTATGAGGGCTATGATCCTAAGGTCGCCTGAAATGTCAAGTATCTTTTTTGATATGAGGTCTAGGCCATGTGGGCCTATTAGGATGCCAAGTAAGAGTATTCCTAGAAGCCCTGGTAGTTTGACTTTTTCGAAGGTTTTGCCTAGAAGAAGTCCTAGTATGATGATAATAGCTATGCTAAATGCAACATATTCCACTGATAGGATCCTCCTTGCTCTTTTTGTTTCTGAGAAGCAGGAGTCATCAGCTTTTGGGGGAGTGGAAAAATAGCGGTTAAAGGTGGACTCCATCACCTTTTTAAACTTGTTGTAGATATACTACTATATAAAATTTGTGGTTGAGGGAACCAGCATTTCAGGGGGGTTTTGTGAGGACTTTTAAATTTTTTTCTGCGTAGGGGGGAAGATTTAAATAAGATTTAGGTTCACCTAATATTGAGATTTGTATGATCACACTAAAAGACCTTGAAACAGGAAAAAGGGCTATTATACAGGATATAAGAGGTGGATTAGGCTTACAGAGGCGGCTAGAATCCCTTAACATAAGGGTGGGGAAGACTGTCCGTAAAGTATCATCCCTCCCATTCCATGGTCCCATAATAGTGGAAGTTGACAGATCAAAGATAGCTATAGGCCAGGGCATGGCCCACAAAATCCTAGTGGAGGTAATAGATGAAGATTCTCCTCATGGGAAATCCTAACGTTGGAAAAAGTGTGGTCTTTTCAAGATTAACAGGTGCAAATGTCGTGGCATCAAATTATCCGGGTACAACAGTCGAATACACCAGGGGAACACTCAAGGTCGATGAACAAAGGGTTGAGGTAATAGACGTCCCAGGCACCTACTCTTTAACACCATTTTGTAAGGCCGAAGAAGTTGCAAGGGACATGTTCTTTAAAGAAAATCCGGATCTAATTTTAAACATTGTAGATTCCACAAACCTAGAACGGAACCTTTATCTAACACTCCAGATACTGGAAAATAGGATGCCCACCATAATCGTTCTTAACATGTGGGATCTTGCAAAAAGAAAAGGAGTCCACCTCAACATCGAAAAACTCCAAGAAAGCCTAGGAGTCCCAGTAATACCAGTGGTCGCTGTGAGTGGGGAGGGAATAAAACAATTAGTACGCCTAATAAGAGAAGTACTAGAAAAAAAGGTAGAATACACCCCAAGTATCAGGGAGATGGATGACGAGGAAAAATGGAAATTCATAGGCAAACTATTACTAGAAATACAAAAGATAGAGCACAGACACCCCACATTACTCGAAAAACTCGAAGACGCATCAGTACACCCCATACTCGGAGTATTAATAGCATTAATAGTAGCATACCTCACATTACAGTTTATAATAGGCATCGGAGAATTCCTAACAGGTGAAATCCTCGACCCATTCTTTTACAATTATTATGGCCCCTTCATAACCAAGACCATAGAATCAGTGTTCCCAGCCGGTCCAATACATGACATACTAGTAGGCACAGGCTATAATTACATGGAATCATTCGGACTCTTGACAACAGGCATATATGTGCCGGTTGCAGTCGTACTACCATACGTATCCTTATTCTATCTTGTATTAGGCTTCCTTGAGGATCTTGGTTATCTGCCAAGACTCGCAGTATTAACAGATAATATAATGCACAAGCTAGGATTGCACGGAGCCTCTGTAATCTCACTCATATTAGGACTTGGATGTAACGTGCCAGGGGTCCTCGCCACAAGAATCCTGGAAGATGAGAGGGAAAGATTCATAGCCCTAACACTATTATCAATATCGGTACCATGCATGGCCCAGACAGCAGTCATAATAGGACTACTAGGACCCCACGGCATAAAATATATTGCGATGGTATATGGGACGCTAGTAACAATCTATATACTGGCAGGTTACATCTTAAACAAGATCATGAAGGGTGAAAGCCCAGAGATATTCCTAGAAATACCACCATACAAGATACCCCACACAGGGACGCTGCTTAAAAAAACGTGGACCCGTATAAGAGGATTCCTCCTAGAAGCCATACCATTCGTCTTCCTAGGAATCCTACTAGTCAACCTACTATACGTAGCTGGTATAATGAAGATCCTGGCAAGTATACTCGCACCCATATTCTCCGGGATATTAGGCTTGCCCAAGGAGGCTGCAGCAACCCTCATAATCGGATTTCTAAGGAAGGATATTGCCACTGGCCTGCTAGCACCACTCCACCTGACCCCGGAACAGCTAGTAGTGGCAACAACTGTCCTGGCGATCTATTTCCCATGTATTGCAACATTCGTAGTCCTCTCAAAGGAGATAGGAGTTAAGGGCATGATAAAGATAGGCATACTCATGGTGACCCTAGCATTCCTCGTAGGTGGCATACAACACCTACTACTACAAACAATATAATTATAAGAGGATATCATATACTATGATGAGGGGGCCGGTGGTCTAGGGGTTAGGATACCTCGCTCACAACGAGGTGGTCGCGAGTTCGAATCTCGCCCGGCCCACTCATACACTCTTCTGAATCTTGATAAGCAAAGGAACAGCCAAAAGCTGCATCACCATAGAAAATATGGCTAATGCCATCAATGATATTTCGTAGAGTATGCCCATGAAGAGGCTGCCAAAGAACCATGAAAAACCAAAAAGCATATTAAAGAGGCCATAGGCTGATCCTCTCTTCTCTGATGGGATTATCCTTGCTATTGCAGCTCGCATGATAGACTCCTGAGCGCCCATACCAACACCCCAGAGTATAACACCAGCCACGGCCGCAGACGCGCCTCCAAGGAATGCTAAAGGTGCGAATAATGAAGATAAGATGACAGAGACTATCATAACCTTGAAGCCATAATAGTCAAAAAATCTCCCGAATAACAGTGCAGAAAAGGCATCTACAAGCATTGCAAGAGCATACAATACTGGTATCATAGAGTCTTTGAACAGCATCACATTCTTGAAATGGTATCCGAGAAGGGGGAAATCAGCATAACCCGCACCTATAAAACATGCAACCCCAAGATACAACCAAAAAACCAACCCAGCAGACCCCTCGAGCTTGGAAGTTTCGACCTCTAATCTTTTAGGGTTTGGGAATAAAAAATATGCGACTATCAAAGTTAAAATTGCAAAAGCAGCGGGCACTCCAAGGAAACTAAAAGCGGTTCTATAACCTCCCTTAAAATATAGTACAAGAAAAACCATCAAAGGACCTATTATGGCACCTATCTGGTCGAGAGCTTCATGGATGCCGAATCCCCACCCATAACCCACCTGACTTGTGGCATATGATAACATAACATCCCTGGCCGGTGTCCTGAAACCTTTACCTATCCTCTCAAGGATTATTAAAAGGATCGCTACTTGCCAATTAAAGGCCAATGCAAGTAATGGGACAACAATCAAATTTATAATATAACCTGTGAATGTCATGAACCAGTAACGGCGCGTCCTATCAGCAACATACCCTGAGAGAAGTCTTATAATGTAACCTGAAAGTTCTCCGAAGCCACTGGCAAAACCCACCATAGTGGCGCTCGCACCTAACATAAAAAGGAAAGGTCCTGTTATACCCCTCGCACCTTCATAGGTCATGTCAGCGAAAAGACTGACCAATCCAAGGATGATTATAAACTTCTGCGCCCTCTTCATACAATCAATCCTCCAAGAAAATTTTCTCGGCTCATTTATATACTCTTAGGGTCATGTTAGTAGTACGGCTATTATCCCTGAGAGGAATATCCCATCAAAGGTCCCGGCCCCTCCTATGCTTACTATTGGAGCGCCTAGATCTCTTATTTTATGCAAGTTTAGGATGTCAGCTCCTATTAGCGTGCCCATGGTCCCTGAAATGTATGCGACGACAACAGGATTTTCTTGGCTGATGAGTAGTGCTGTTATTGCTGCTGTGAGTGGTGGGATGAATGCAGGGATCGCTATTCCAAGTCCTTTTATGGGCCGTGCGAATATTTTACATGTTATGGCCACTATTATTATCCCAATTATACTTTCAAGTATGAGTTGTTGGTTACTGGATAGGCGTATGAATTCATATATTACTATCGTGAGGGGTATTATCGCTCCTCCAAAGTTTATGGCAAGCACGGTTTTTTTCAGTCCATGGAATGGTATCCGGTAGTTTATCCCGAAAAAGTTTATTTCCCTTATTTCTTCTACTTCGCTTATCCACTCTTTTAGGGGTATGTTTATGCTGCTTCCGATCAGTGAAAGCCAGAATAGAAGATATGCTAATGCTGGTGGTATTCCGAGTCGTGTGAAGGCTATCAGCACACCCCCAGCGAAAAATAGGAAAAGGAATGGTAAAAATAAGAGTAAGAGTATGAATAAGAATAAGGATACGGGTCTGTGATGGAATCCATGATATTTATTCATTGTCTACATTCTCCATCTATGCTAGAGTCTAGGGATTTTATGATGTAGAGGGCCTTGTATGTGTATTCTAATTCGGATATGCCAATATATGTTGATCTTTTGAATCCGCCGTCATTGTTTTGTAATGATAAGACAAATTCTAGGATCTTTTCTTTGTTAATGTTCAGATTTAGTATTTGGCTTATTCTCAGGCCTGCGTATACTGTTTCTATGTATGGTGGATATGAGAGTGGTGTGAATGACCATAAGCCATTATTTTCACAGTCTTTGAGATAATCTTTTATACTCTTTTTGGGTTTGCATTTGTGGGCTTTTAGGATTTCAAGCGCATATTGTGTGTTTATTATATCTGATCCGTATCTTCCAAAGCCTCCATCCGGATTTTGTTGTGATATGATCCAATCCGCGATTTCATCCAGGATTATATTATGTGTTCTAAGCACCGAATCTATATAATAGGTTATCTCGAGGTTGGATCTCTTATAGGTTTCTTTTAGTCTCTTGATAAATTTTCTTGGTATCTTATAGTCTCTGTTGTATTCTTTGAGTATGCTGCACCTGTAGAATAGTCCCTGCGCGGCGAATGATCCTCTTCTATGGACATCCTCAAGCCAATTTAGGGTCTTCTCGAGGTTCCACGGTCTCCGGCCAAGTAACTGGAAACTTTTAATGGCATAGTATGTGTTCTTTGAATCAGGAAGCCCCTCATATAATGTGTATCCTCCATTCTCATGACTTCTACCTTTTATAAAACCTAAAATTTCTTGTTCCATGCCTGGATCCAAGCTGACTCCTCCATACTAGAAGTTATTGAAGTGCAAAGATATTTATCTATAGGACTAAGAATTAGTTATATTCAATTCTCACTTTATAGGTTGATGGATTATGATCAGGAAATGCAGCGAATGTAAAGGTAAGGGTTACAAGGTTAAAAGTTATAAAATCTGCGAGGCCTGTCATGGTACAGGCTTCCAGTCAACTGAGGATATAAGCCAACATTTTAAGGGACTCCCAGACACCGCCAAGGAAAAGTTTAGCCTAGAAGACGCCCAGGAGGTGCCCTGCCCAGTATGTAAAGGTAAAGGGGAAATCGAAGTTAGAGAACCATGCAAGGAATGTGAAGGTAAAGGGGAAATAAACATATGCCCAAAATGTGGTAAGATAATCGAAGGGACAAGCAAATATTGTCCAGACTGCCAAAAAAGAGTCAAAGTCTACATACTACACCCAGCCTGCACAATAGAAGACCTTGAAAGAGACAAGATCTACAAGGGTAAAATAACAAGGATAGAAAACTATGGCGTCTTCGTAAGCCTGAACAATAAAGTATGGGGTCTGATGCGCGGCCTATTCCCAGACTACAAGATAGGTGATGAAATACTCGTGAAAGTAGGCCAGATAAACCCCTACAAGGGAGAGGTGGACCTTCTACCAGCCGCCATAAGCGGCTCCTATGAGATAGTGAAACTAAAAAAGAACATCCCCCGGACCAGGATAGCGGAAATCGACAACAAAACCCTTGGAAGGACGGTTCGTATCGTAGGGGAAGTTATACAAATCCAACAGACAACAGGCCCAACAATATTCACAATATCAGACGAGACAGGGACAACATCAGCAGCTGCCTTTGACGAGCCGGGTATAAGAGCCTACCCCCACATACAAGTAGGCCACATCATAGAAGTTATAGGGGAAGTCAACCAACACAGCGGGAGAATACAAATAGAATCAGAGGTTGTGGAGCGTCTTATAGGTAAAGAAGCCTCAGAGGCCAGAAGACTCATCGATGAGGCCATAAATAAAAGAGCCGAACCAGAAAAGACAAGTCTGCTCATAGAAAGCGAAACACTAGAAAGGCTCAGACCAAAGATGGTGGAAGCTGCCAAGGCCATAAGAAGGGCGATATTCGATGGTAGATCCATCCTTGTAAGGCATCATGCCGATGCTGATGGTATATGTGCTGGTGTGGCGATAGAAAAGGCTGTCATACCACTACTCAGGGAATTGAACCCGAACATAGAAGCAGAATGGCACTACTTCAAGAGAAAACCGAGCAAAGCCCCATTCTATGAATTAGAGGATGTTGTGAAAGACCTGACATATGCACTAGAAGATATGGAAAGATTCGGACAAAAACTACCCCTCATAGTATTATTGGATAATGGGTCCACGGAAGAAGACATACTCGCCCTAATAAAGGCCAAAATATATGATATCGAAGTTGTGGTCATAGACCATCACTATCCTGGTGAGGTGAAAAATGGTAAAGTGGAAGTTGATGATTATGTGGATGTTCATGTGAACCCTTATCTTGTAGGTGGGGACTCCCAGCTTACGGCAGGCGCCCTTTCTGTTGAGGTGGCTAAGATGATAAACCCAGAGATAGAGGAACGAATATTACATCTTCCAGGCATCGCAGTAATAGGAGACCATGCAAATTCGCCGGAAGCTGAAAAATATATCGAACTCGCAAAATCGAAAGGGTACACGAGAGAAGACCTTGAAAAAATCGCGGCCTGCTTAGATTTCGAAGCATTCTATCTGAGGTTCATGAGTGGTAGGGGTATAATAGACACAATATTAGGCCTTGGAAGCCTAGACAAACATAAAAAGCTTGTTGAGACACTCTACCAGGAATATGAGAGGAGGGTGGAGTCGCAGTTAAGAGCGGCTCTGCCACATGTAAAATCAAAGAGGTTACCCAATGGCATATTACTCAATGTGTTAGATGTGGAGAAGTACTCTCACCGTTTCACCTTCCCTGCTCCTGGTAAAACATGCGGTTTTGTACATGATTATATGGTGCGAAAGTATGGTGAAGAGACGCCCATAATAACATTGGCATATGGTCCTGATTTTAGCGTGATAAGGGCTACTGATGCCGTCCATGAAATCTTCGGATTCAATTTAAACGAGATTGTATGGGAACTAGCCAATGAAATGCCAGAGGCTGCGATAGATGGTGGCGGGCATGAATGCGCAGGTTCTCTTAAATATGTGGAGGGTCTTTCAAAGAAGGTTCTTGAAAGATTCGCCGAAAAAATAGCGGAACTCTCAAAAGAGTAACTTATAATACCTGCAATATTCCTTGATTGGACAAGCTTCATGGTTTGGATTTATGGGTTTGCATATGTCCTGTCCAAATTGCACGAAAAGATCGTTAAGTTCAATCCAATAGTCTTTTGGGACTATCTCCCTCAACTTTTCCTCGGTTTCCTCCGGAGTCTTTGTATTAACAAGGCCCAACCTATTACTTATCCTGTGGACATGGGTGTCAACTGGTATGGCGGCCTCACCATACCCGTATACTAGTACGCAGTTTGCTGTTTTCCTACCAACCCCTGGGAGTCCCAGTAAATCTTCTAGTTTTCTGGGGACTTTACCATCGTATTCTTTTAGTATGATCTGTGAGACTTCTTTTATCCTTTCAGCCTTCACCCTATAGAATCCGGAGGGTCTTATAAGCTCTTCTATCCTTTTTCGCGGAGCATTCGCAATATCTTTGATTGTTGGATGTTCCTTGAATAGTCTTCTCGCGGCCTCGTCAGTGTTCTCGTCTCTTGTACGCTGTGATAGTATGGTTCTTATAAGAACCCTATAGGGGTCTCTGTCCTCGAATACCCTTAGAGGATATATTTTTTCTAGGATTTTGATTATTTCAACTATTTCCATCATTAGATTTTCCCAGGAGTATTTTAAGGCCTTTAACTAGTCCTATTCCATCGGTTGCGATGGTGGGCACGACTTCAGCTTCCCTCTTGGTTTTGAGGGTGGAATCATCCAAATCCTGTTTATTGGCGAATATAACATATGGTATGTTCCGCTTTTCTAGGGAGTTCATTATCCTCTCTTCAGTGGCTGTTATGCCTCTGGTGTTATCTACTACTATTATAGCCCCGTCTAGGCCAGTGGCTATTATCTTTAACATGAATTTGAATCTTTCATGGCCTGGTGTGGCGAAAAGGTGTATTTTTTCACCATCCAAGGTGAGGTTTCCATAGTCTAGGGCTACTGTGATCCCCTTGTACTCAACTTTTGTTATCTTTTCACAGAGTTGTTCGAGTGTTGTTGTCTTCCCTGAATCATAGTCTCCGAATATAACAATCTTTTTACCCATTTTCATCTACCTCTAATCTGCAACCGAGACTCTTAAAAGCTTCAAGGAACCCTGGAAAGGATACTTTATAGGCTTCTGCATCTTCTATTTTTATTCCTGTCTTCAGGCCTATGAGACTGAATGCCATGACAAGGCGATGGTCACCATGGGAATATATTGTATCCCCTTTTATCTCGCCCCCTTTTATGATCATACCATCTTTTTTTTCTTTTACTGGGATGCCTAGGCGTGAAAGTTCCATTGTGCAAGTTTTTATCCTGTCAGTTTCTTTGAAGCGGGCGTGTTCAACCCCTTCTATTACTGTGACGCCCTCTGCAATGGCTCCTAGGACCGCGACTGTCGGTAGAAGATCTGGCGTGTCAGAGAGGTTGACTTGGACTCCTTGTAATCTACCATCACTTTCTATTGTAACCTCTTCCGGTTTTCTGCGGATTTCAGCACCCATATCCTCGAGTATATCTAATATGAGTTTATCGCCTTGTTTAGAATCCCTTGGAAGGTTTCTGATTGTGAGTTCTCCGCCTGCAACGGCAACAGCGCCTAAGAGATATGATGCGGATGAATAATCGCCTTCTATCTTGTAGTCTCTACCAGCATACCCTTGGGGTTTGATATGGAATGTTCTCTCTTTTTTGTTGAATTCTACAGTGGCATTGAATTTTTCCATGACATCTATTGTCATGTCAACGTAGGGTTTTGAGATGAATTCGCCTTCTATTTTAAGTTCAACTTCCTCAGGGGATAGTGGTGCTGCTATGAGTATGGAGGATATGAATTGTGAGCTCACACTACCAAGTATGCTCGTTTTACCGCCTTTGAACCCGCCTTTTACTATGATTGGGGGTTTGCCATTCATCCTGGATGATATGACTTTAACTCCAAGCGGCTTTAGGGCGTTGATAAGATCTTGCATGGGACGTGAACGAAGTGAACTGTCCCCTGTAAGAATAGTATAATGTTCTGCTAATCCAGCTACCGAGGTTAATATGCGCAGGCTCGTGCCGGAATTTTTAAGATCCAAAACATCATCTGGCGTTTTCGGATGCCCATCCACTCCTTCTATTATCCATTTTCTTGGTTTTTCTTGTATGCCGGCCCCGAATTTCTTGCAGGCGTCGGCTGATGCTAGTGTGTCCTCTGCTTTTAGTGGGTTGTGTAGTGTGGATTCGCCCCTGGCAAGTGAGGCTATGATAACGCTCCTGTGCGTGTAGCTCTTAGATGGTGGCGCATCCACCATACCATAAATCATTGGGGATTTTAGGATTTTGAGTTTCATATGGAGTCAGGGTACAATTTCTAGTATTATATCATCTAGGTGTATTACTTCTACTTTTTCGCCTGTTGATCCAACAGCTTCCTTTTTAATTTTAAGATATTCTCTTGTTATCTTATGTCCTTTTATTTCTATCATCTCATCTTTTTCTAGTTTTTTGTATATTTCTTCTGGGTCTTTTGATTTTATGAATGATAGTATGGTTGGGGCTTCGCCCCTGAATTTTGGTCCTATCTTTTCCATGAGTGGTTTGACTTCTATGATACGTTCACTTATCTCTGGTTTGCCCATTATAAGCTCCAATTCTTGTATTTTTATGGTCCCCTTGATATCTTCAAGGCAATCTTTTATTATATTGTAGATTTTGTCTTCTGTCGTGTAAATATTCACTTTTTCTATCGGAGCATTCAAAGGTATCCTATTGGATGATTTGAACCTTCTAAGAGCCCCTATAACTTCAATGACGAGGTCTCCTTTGGCTTCGACCTCCTCGCTGATATAATCTTCCTCGACACTCGGCCATCTTGTTGTATGTATGGATCCCTCGGCTATGTGCTGGTAAACCTCCTCTGTGAAGTGTGGTGCCATTGGAGCCAATAACTTCAAGGAAGTTTCAAGAACTTTACCTAATGTCCATTGAGCCGCTCTCTTCGACTTTAGATCATCATCAGAGTATAGGCGGTATTTCACGGCCTCGATATATTCATCGCAGAACTGATGCCAGATAAACATTTGCATACTATTTATGGCCTTCGCGAAATTGTAATCTTCAAGGGCGCTTGTAACTTCTAGTATTAGCCTGTTAAGTTTTGATAGTATCCAATTGTCTAATGGCATGAGTTTTTCTTTTTCCACATCCTCAAGGTGGAAGCTTATGAATCTGAAGGCGTTCCAAAACTTCCTGAGGAACTTGTAAGCGTATTTCACATCCTTCCAAGCGAATGGGACATCAGAACCCGGGACGCTGTTTGATGCCCATAAGCGGAGGGCGTCAGCACCATAATCTTCCAGGACTTCCTCTGGTGTTATGACATTGCCCCGGGATTTGCTCATCTTATGCCCATCCTCGCCAAAGACCATACCATTTATTATAATCTCATCGAATGGTTTTTCACCTGTAAGAGCCTTACATCTTAGTATGGTGTAGAATGCCCATGTACGTATTATGTCATGTCCCTGGGGTCTTAGAGTTGCCGGGAATAACCTTTTATATTCTGGGTTGGGCCAGCCGGCAAGTGCAAGTGGCGATATTGAACTGTCCATCCATGTATCCAGGACATCTTTTTCTCCTATGAATTCTCTGCCGCCGCATTCGCATTCAAAGTCTGGACTGGTTTGGGTTGGGTCTACTGGTAGCATATCCTCGGTTGCTAGATGTGTTCTGCCACAGTCTTTACAGTACCATACTGGTATTGGTGTTGCGAATACCCTCTGTCTTGAGATGCACCAGTCCCAGTCCATTGATCCGGTCCAGTTGAGTAGTCGCATCTTCATATGCTCTGGGATCCATCTCATTTCCTCTGCAGCTTCCCTAACATCATCTATGAGTTCTTTCACCGCGACGAACCACTGCTTCTTAACTAGGATTTCGATGGGTGTTTTACACCTCCAGCAGACTCCAAGGTTCTGTTTTATCCTTTCCTTTTTTATCAGATGCCCTTCCTTTTCAAGGTCTTCTATTATACGCTCTTTACATTCTTTTATTGTGAGGCCCTTGTATTTGCCCGCGGCTTCTGTCATACGCCCCTTTTCGTCTATGGCCTCTATTATGTCCAGGTTGTGGCGGTTCACCCATGTAACGTCTGTTTTGTCACCGAATGTACATATCATAACCGCCCCTGTACCGAATTCCGGGTCCACTTCCTCGTCTTCTATGATCTTAACTTTTTGGTTGAATAGGGGGACCCTAACAATTTCACCTTTCAGATTTTTGTATCTTTCATCTTCTGGGTGCACTGCAACCGCAACACAAGCTGCTAGAAGTTCTGGTCTTGTTGTGGCGATTTCAAGATGGCCGGAACCTTCCAATGGGAATTTCAAGTAGTTGAGGTCTGTTTCATTTTCTATGTATTCTACTTCTGCGAATGCTATGGCTGTTTCGCAGCGCGGACACCAGTTAACTGGATGCACACCCCTATAGATCAGACCATCCTCATACATTTTGAGGAATGAGAGTTGCGTTTTTTTCATGTACTCTGGTGTCATTGTAACGAATTCTGTGCTCCAATCCTGGCTAAAACCTAGACTTTTCATCTGTTCTTTCATCTGCTTTATGTTTTTTGTTGTGAGTTTTATGCAGAGTTCCCTGAATTCTTCCCTGGGTATGCTGCTCTTTTTTATATTATATGTTTCCTCGACTTTTACTTCGGTCGGCAGCCCATGACAATCCCAACCCTGAGGGAATAATACATTAAATCCTCTCATCCTCTTGAAACGTGCGATCACATCCATGTAAACCCAGTTTAGAACGTGACCCATATGTATGGAGCCGGTTGGGTATGGTGGTGGTGTGTCGATTATATACTGGGGTTTTCTCTCATCAGCATCGAACTTGTAGATTTTTTGTTCTTCCCATTTCCTTTGCCATTCAGCTTCCTTCTTATGATCATAATCCTTTGGTATTTCACTGTCCATCACATTCCCCCCTATAATATGAAAAGTTTATTAGAGAATTATTCTCCTAATAAATATATTATTAGCCCCATATAGTGGTGAACTTTGATGGAACTTGTATGGTTTTATATAGCGGTCTTCCTTGCAATAAGTGACGAACTACACACAAGGATACTCTGGAAAACCTTCATGGACTTCTATATAATATTAGCAAGTATTATAAGGGAGACTGTACACTCCAACATACAATTATGGCTAATACATGAGGGTTTAGAAGCATTATTCCACTTCATAGTCCTCTCATTCATCTTCCTGTCAATTGAGATAGGATTCCTAGCAGCCCTCATACACCTAATAGTAGATATCTATCATCAAATCACCGGCCTTGAACATGGCTGGCTCTACCATAGAGCCCTGCACTTCACAATAGAATCATTCTTCTTCATTCTAATACTCTCATAATATAGAAGACCCCCCCCAATATGCATGTATTAGGATGACCCGATCATTATGCGATGCCCGGGAGGAATGTACAGAAACCCAAAAAGAGGCCGTGAAATACAATGAGGGGCCCCTACTTATAATCGCGGGGCCTGGGACGGGTAAAACCCGTGTAATCATCGAAAAGGTAGCATATCTTATAAAAAGGGAGAAGGCTGATCCTGAGAGCATACTTGTTATAACGTTTACTGAGAAGGCTGCTGAAGAACTTAAAAATCGACTGACGAAATGTATAGGTTTAGATGTTGAGAGGATGCAAGTTTCCACGATCCATTCATTCTGCAAGAGGATCTTGCGTGAATACGGTGAATATCATGATTTTGGCGCTGGCTTCGACATCTTAGATGATGATGATCAGCTGATCTTCATAAGATCCCATTTCTATAAACTAGGACTCGGCAAGCATATTAGGATGGGAGAAGCCCCAGATGTTATAAGTTTCTTTAATGAGTGCAGCGAAGACTGCATAGACCCAAAGGAGCTTAAAGAAGCCCTGAAAAGAGAACATCCAAGGAGGAAAATGTATCATGGCCTCTGCGACTGCTATGATAGATACCTAAATCTGCTTAAAATGGAGGGTAAGATTGATTTCCCTGGTCTTCAGAGGAATACTGTTGAACTTTTAGAGTCCAATGAGCATGTTAGGGAGGATCTGAGAAGACGTTTCAAGTATATTCTTATTGACGAATACCAGGATACCAATCCTATACAAGAGCGTTTATTCGAACTTTTAGCAAGTGGAAATATTTGTGTAGTGGGTGACGAGGATCAGAGCATCTATGGTTTCAGGGGTTCCACCATAGAGAATATAAGATCCTTCGAGGATAAGTTTAACGCCCGTACAATCTTCCTTGATGAGAATTTCAGGTCAAGGGCTGGTATCATAAAGATAGCGGACGAGTTCATGAAGAAGAGCCGCCACTACAAGAAGAGTATAAAAGCTAAAAGGGATGGTGGCTATGATGTTATCATCATAGAAAGCCAGGATGTGAATGATGAGGCTAGGAGGATTGTTAGACTTTTAAAGAATCTTAAAAGGGATGGTATAATCCCAGATTATGGCCATGTTGCACTACTTTTTAAGAGTGTGAGATATCATGGGGGTAAAATCATAGGCGAACTTGAAAAGGAGGGAGTGCCTTACACGATACGGGGTGATGGCTCATTCCTCGACCGTGATGAAATACAGAGCATCTTATATTTTTTAGGTTATGTTAACCCGCCAGGTTACAAGAATTTCAAGCGTTGGGATTGGTGGAACATTTCAATGTTCGATGGAGAATTCCTTGAGCTTAGCAGAGAAACCAAGAACGCCCTTAAAAGCCTCGGGAAAACATTTAGGTTGTCATCACTCCTAGATGAGAGATCATTCAAGGAAGCTGGTATAAAAAACCCCACTGATATAAAAAAGCTCTTGAGTTTAAACAAGCTCAAGGAAAAGATAAAAAGGGAGCCCATGAAAATCCTTGAAATATTCTACAAGCTACTTGATATTACAGGTTACCTGGAGCGTCTTATAGAAGATGATACCTATGGGAGTAGGGTGAAGCTCCTTAATCTTGCAAAGCTCAGTTCCATAATCGACAAATATGAAAAGGCACATATCCAGCCTAGTGTCCAAGATTTCATATGGTATCTTTATCTCTTACCAAGGCACATGCAATATGATGGGGAAACCCTTGATATTCCAGATTCCGTTAAGATAATGACGATACACCAGGCTAAGGGTCTTGAATTTCCTGTTGTAATCATCTGTTCAGTGGTGAATGGGAGATTCCCCAGGCAAGGAGCTGATGATAAGGTCTTCGTTCCCATCCCAGAGCATCTTAAACTTTCCAGGGGCCGGGTGGGTGATGAGGAACGTCGTCTATTCTATGTGGCCATGACACGTGCCCAGGACATCCTCATAATATCAACGACCCAGAGGATTCGCACTAGGAATGTTGGACATTCACCATTCATAAAAGAGCTTGTAAAGGAATGTGAACTTGAATGGGGTTGCAGGAAGGTTGAAAAGTGCGTTGAAAGAAGTCTTGGAGAGGATAATATCATGACAGTGGACTTCTCATCACTCCACACCTATGAAGAGTGTCCATTCAGGTATATGATGATCTACCATTATGGTTTCATTTATCCAGAAACCTCCATGCAAATCTATGGAAAGATACTACACAATTGCCTTGAAATGCTACACAATAAGATGAAGAAAGGAGAAAAAGCAGATATCAGGGAGATTGTGGAAACTTGTTGTAAGGGGGATAGACTTGGGGAAAAACTCGAAAAACAACTAAGAAGTTATTATAACAGAAACAAGGATTATATAAGGAAGGTTATAGCAGTTGAAGAACCATTCTCCATACCAAAGGACGATACTATAATAAGAGGTAGAACAGACCTCATAATAGAAAACAAATACGGCGAAACCGAACTCGTGGACTTTAAAGCAAGAGAAAAACCCGGAATAGAATATATGGGTGTGGAATTCCAACTTAGAACCTATGAATATGCACTATCAGACAAATACAAATTCGACAAACTAACAGCATACACAATAAAAGACAATGAAAGAACAAGCTTCAAACCAGACCCAGAACACCAGATAAAAAACAAAATAGAACACATAATAGACTCCATAAAAAAAGAGAAATTCGAACCAAAAGAAAATTATTTCTGCAAATTCTGCATATTCCAAGGCCTATGCGGGATCAAAACAATAGAGGGGTTAAAATGAAATTTAAGGGATTCTATGATGTTTTAAGGGAAAACCTGGACATGTACCGGGGAGACTATGAAATGATAGTGGACTATGCCCCGGAGATCTTCAAATTGCTCTCAGACCTGCTGAACGATAAAAGAATCAAATCACGGACACGTCTCATGATATGCGCCGCCCTAGGATACTTCGTAGCACCCTACGACATACTACCCGAGGAAATCTACGGGCCGCAAGGTTACATCGACGACATATACCTATCCTCACTCATACTAAAAAAGATAGTGGAAGAAACAGGCCATGAAATCCTAGAAGAATATTGGGATGGCGAGGAAGACCTCACAGCAGTCATCAGAGAATGTCAAAAACGTTCAAAGAAGATATTAGGCAAGGACACAGAAAAGATACTCTCATATGTAGGATTAGAAAACCTTAGGTGAAAATAATTGAAAGAAACAAAAAAGATAGCTGATGAAATCAAAGAGGCTTCCACGGTTAAAGAAGCCGCCGACATAATATTCAAAGAACTTAAAAGATTAACAGGAAGCAAATGTTGCTATGTATCCTACATAGACCCAGAAAATGGTGATAACGTCGCAATAACATTCACACATGTTACAAGAGAATGCGACTACTATGAAAGCATGAAAGAGGCCAGATTTCAACGTCCAAAAAATGGAAAATATGGGGGACTATTAGGCTATTCTATTGACACAGGCAAATCATTCTTCACAAACGATCCCGTGAATCATCCAGCAGCCCATGGGATACCAGAAGGCCATAAACCCATTAAAAGATTCTTGTCAGTGGCGGTGAAAGACAAAAAAAGGATATTGGGTCAGATAGTCCTCGGAGACCCCCCAGAAGATTATACAATAGAGGATCTTAAAGTTTCAGAAGAAATAGGACAGGCTTATGCGATCATCCTTCAAAAGTTTTATGAGGGGAGGATACCATTAAGATGAAAACCCCCCCAAGGGGATAGGATTTCTTTTAATTCCAAAAATTTTTATCATATTATAAGCTAGATTTGAGTTTAAACCATCTAGAGCCTTCCACACCAAAGGGGGGGGTTTGCCATCTCATGTTCAGCAAGGATTCAAATTACCTTATTTGGGGTTTTAATTCTTTTTCGATCCATTTTCTGATTTCGTCCCTGATTTTGCGGAATGTTTCAATGTTTGAACCTCGAGGATCTGGAAACTTAACATGAATGTATTTCTCAGCCTTTAGGGGTATTGGACAGGCATCTTCACAGACACTCACTATAATATCAAATTTTTCCCCTTGAAATTCATTGATACTTTTTGGCTTGTGGCCTTCCATGTTTATGCCAATTTCTTCCATGACTTTTATCGTGATGGGGTTTATTGTCCTTGGTTCTATCCCGGCACTATAAACCTGATAATATTCACCATACATGCTCCTTAGGAGGGCTTCGGCCATCTGAGACCTCCCAGAATTGTTCCTGCAAATGAAAAGCACTCTCTTCATGCTTTAACCTCCCCAAGATAATCTTTATGTGGGGGGGTACAAACATCTTTTAGATGAACATAATATAATTCTTTCCCTATCCATGAGTTGAAGGTTCACACACCCCCATATTGGTGGTGTATGATCAAAGTTTTTCACTGGGGGGGATCTGCTACGATTATTTTGTCATTCAATCGCTTCCAAGCCACCCAAAAAAATTCTTGGGGTTTTTTTTGGATGGGAAAATTTAATATTTCATGGGGGGGTAGTAGTTCGCTTACAATCAAGAAATGTTACAATAAACATGGGGGAAACTGTGGGGGGGGATGGTGGAGCACATGAAAACCGCGAAATTTCAAATGCAACTCTCAAAGTTAACATGGAAGTGGAGAAGATTCCACATATTAGGGTTGGGGCTTGATTCACATTATTAGGAAAACTAGAAACTATCTTAGTGTAAGTAACTCAATATCTACAAGATCCTATTAATCGCTTTCCAAGATGTTTCAAGGTAGAATGACTATTTTTTATGGGATGTCCACCACACAAAATAGTATATCTCATACAATTATCCTAGAAATTAAACGGGAAAGTTTTTTGGGATAATATTCTTGGAGGTTTTAAGTCTTTGAAGGGGGAAAGCAAGAATACAGAGGGTATTACACTCATCACTGGAGATCCTAGAAAAGCCATTTTGAAATTGTCAGGTCATCTTATCATCGCCATGCTTTTAACATCAACCTATAACTTGATAGATGCGATTTGGGTTTCTGGCCTTGGAGGAGGTGCTCTTGCAGCTATTGGATTTGTCACACCACTTTATATGATAATTGTCGGCCTATCAAATGGTCTTGGTGCTGGTGCAGCGTCCTCTATTTCTAGGTGCATAGGGGCTGGTGACGCGAAAAGGGTGAATAACAGTGCGATACATGCTATAATACTCACAATACTAATCTCGATCTTTATAACATTTTTGCTGGAATTTTTCTTGGGTGATCTGCTTTTAATGTTGGGAGCGAAAGCCACACTTAATCTTTCTCTTAGTTATGGTCGTATAGTATTTGCCGGGACAATTTTCATGTTATTCACTGGTTCGGCTTATGGGATACTGCGGGGTGAAGGGGACACTAAAAGAACAATGTATGCTATGATGGTATCAGCTATAATCAACATGATACTAGACCCTATACTTATCTATCCATTGGGTATGGGTATTGCAGGGGCGGCTTGGGCAACCCTAGCATCCCAATTTCTCGTATCGGCGGTTATAATATACTGGTTCATTTATAAGAAAGATACTTTCACGAGTCTCTCATGGGAATACTTCCAGGCCGATTCAAAGGTTGCTAAATCCCTCCTAGAAGTTGCATTACCAGCCAGCGTAGAATTTTTCGTGATCTCAACAGGAACAGCCATCCTAAATATGATATTTGTTGCGGTTGCCGGGACTGATGCTGTGGCAGTCTATTCTGCTGGTTGGAGGGTTGTGATGATAGGCTTCGTACCCCTCATATCAATCGGCGCAGGGACTATTACAGTCGCTGGCGTGGCCTATGGTGCTAGAAAATATGAAAATCTTTCCATAGCCCATCACTATTCCATAAAAATAGGTATGCTTGTAGCCATAGCTACAAGTATACTAAGTTTCATCCTCTCACCTTATATTTCAATGATATTCACATATTCCCCGGAGACAAGCCACCTAGCCCCGGTAATAACAGAATTTCTCAGGATAATGTGCCTCTTTTATATTTTCATGCCCCCAGGGCTCATGTCAAATTCAATATTCCAGGGTGTGGGGAAAGGAATAACCTCATTAATATTAACAATAATAAGACAGTTGCTCTTTATAGTCATATTTGCATATATATTAGCCATGATTTTTAATCTTGGCCAAAGGGGAGCATGGTGGGGTATAGTCGCAGGAGACATGGTAGGAAGCGCCATAGCCTATCTTTGGGCCCGAATTTACATAGGTAGATTGCAAAGGCATATTTAGGAAAGCTCCCCCGGAAGCTGATAGATTTTGAATGTGAAGATTGGATGATAAATCTCCAATAATATTTTTTCAGTGGGTTCTATTTTTTCTTTTAGAATTATAGGGGGTTGGAAAATGGGCTTTATGAAAGGGGGAATCTTGTGGTTATTATTGGGTTTTTATCCCATTATTGTATTTCAGGTCTAATGAGCACAATGGATATGGTCCTTGATTAGACCCCCCCCTCCATATAGAAATATTGAGCCACACTCGGGGGGAATATCTTCCAGAAAAACCCCCCTTCAAGGGCGTGAAATGCATAACGGCGTTAAATCACGCATAAACCTTAGAATATATAGTGGATCGGATAAAGTTTTTTTTGAATGTCAACTCTCAAGTTCTTGACAGACCTGTGCAAACACATATAAAAGAGTTTTATATGTCATGAATTGAAAGTTTCCTTGTAAATTTATAGAGGAAATTATAGTAGGGACACTTAAGGGCAGCTCATTTGTTTTTAAGTGATCTACTTTGGGGTAAATGATGATTCCGTTATCTGTAACCATTCACTTGGTGATCTCACATAATCACTACTTGTTGCTGTTAATTTTAACACGGCAAATTCTTCTGTATCGTTCCCAAGGTAGGCTATAACACTTGCTGCTCCATATTCTAAAGTAGGAATAGAAGCCTCCAACTCACTTATGGATTTGTTCTTCCAAATTCCAAGGTACTGGAATGTTTATACCATCTCCTGAAAAAGTCTTTTCAGAAACCCTTGTGCAGCCAAATGCAAAAGCCACAACCACTAATATTAGGATTGGCAAAAACTTTTTCACAAAAAACCTCCCTCTAACTTGATAATATTATTTTTTTTTGCATTCCCAATATACAAAAATTTGTGGGGGGAGTTTGACCTCTACGAGTAGATTGATGAAAATAACCTTTATTCACTTACTTGAAAGCATGTAAAAGGTGACTTTTTTCTCATTTTTATGATCCCGTGAACTACTCTTCTTTTACGGAAGGAGGTTTTCTGACTCTGCTTTCATGATGTCGAAAAACCCCATTTTATAGAGACCCCCCCACATCATAGACAATGACGTACCCGAATATCCCACATGAATAGTTTCTTTTGGGCTTTTATTTTTCTCCCCCCTCTGGAAGGGAGGACCCTCCATCCGCAATAATTAAAAAAAGTTTTTAGGAAGGGCACATTTTATTGTGGAAGGATATCATCCTCTCCCATTATAGTTTTCCGCGCCCTCCGAGGAAGTAACCAATGCCTATGAGCGCTACTATGGCTATGATCCCTGCTAGTGCATAGAATGGCATCTGACTTCTTGAACCGCCACTTGGAGAAGCGGCAACCTCGAAAACTTTACCGGTTTTCCCTGCAGATGATCCGCTTCCAGGTCCTTGATTTGCGCCTGCAGCAGTCCCTGGGGAGCTGCCAGACGCCCCGCTAGAACCGCCTGCTCGTCCCTGGCTACCTGTATAACCAGGACCCACACCAGAAGATCCTGCGCCCGACTGTCCAGCCACGCCTGATCGTCCAGAAAATCCAACTCCTAGCTGTCCAGGCATGCCTGGCTGTCCAGGAGATCCCGTGCCCGGAACCGTTATTTCAGCCCCAGTAGCTGCTGCAATTACCCCTGCAAACTTTCTGAGAGCCGCAGAATTCAACGATGAAACACTCACAAGCCACTGATTAAACACGATATTGCCACAAGTATGGTGACAGCAGACAACACCGTACTCATTCACTGCCGCGATGTACTCATCGGCAAGCCTTTGCAGCGTAGCTGAATCTGTCCTCCAGAGGCCTCTCCGGTTGGCCTCAAGGAGCCAGGCCACTGTTGAGGCATAGGAATAGGGCTGAAGACTCTTAAATCTGCTGCTTACCTGGGGATCAAATACATAAGTCTCTGCAACCTTCTGCCACATCCAGTCCCGGACAAGACCAGGGGTGACTGCGCTCCAGCCAAAGAGATACTCTATTTCCTTGGATACCTCATGAGCACCTGAAAATCCTTGATTTAGCATTCCCTCGATCCATTTAGGGTTGTAGGTCCTTGTCCTGAGTTCTTTGGAGAGAAAATTGCTTAGAGTCTCCACCTTAGGATTTATTGATGAGTAGGTGTCAGCTATGTAGACATTGATATTTTTTCCTGAAACTGATCTTGCAGCCATTGTGAGTCCGCCGAGGTACGCGTAGACGTCGTCGTTGTCAAAAATGCCATACATTGCAAATCTTATCTGGATTGTTGTATCGATGTTTTTAAGCTTGTTCTGGAAGGCCTCTGAACTTCTAAGTCCATAAACGTTTTTTCCATAGATATAGGACATATGATTGGAATAGCAATCAATAAGCTCCTGCTGTCCATCCCACTTGCTGGTGCTCTCCACAAGGTTACTTACACCGTTTCCATATGTTCCTGGAGCATCTCCGAATACCCTTGCACCTGCAAGTAGGTTTGCTGTTTCTGAACTGAGATTACCATACCTTGATAGTTCTTCGAGGTAATGTTTTCTGAGATAATTATCTGTGGGCGATTCATTTAGGGCCATGACTGTCCTTAGGGCATCATCAAGTTTTTCGATTGTGTAGCTGAATGTGTCCCTGAATAGGCCTGATATTGTGACAAGAACATCGATTCTTGGTCTGCCAAGTTCTGAGAGCGGTGTGACTTTTATTCCTGTGAATCTACCCTGTTTGTCCCATATTGGTTCAGCTCCGATAAGTCTCAAGACCATTGCCACTGTCTGACCATAGGTGTTCATGGTCTCGATTGCCCATAATACTGTACCTACAGATTCAGGGTAGTGACCGGTAGTATCGTAGTAC
>Ga0078972_1000702_pt1 | contig 137754 bp, 140 predicted proteins | sample YelNatPaOPGAMG01_FD_67568 | JGI IMG/M metagenome (GOLD analysis project Ga0078972, IMG submission 67568) | Hot spring thermophilic microbial communities from Obsidian Pool, Yellowstone National Park, USA - OP-RAMG-01 (SPADES assembly) (version 2) | ecosystem: Environmental > Aquatic > Thermal...
AAGTAAGAATTAATTTAGAGCCAAATGAAGTGATAAATGTTGTTGAAGTTAATTTACAATATCCAGCTAATCTTTTAGAAGTAAAAGATATTAGTTTTGGTAATTCAATTTTAACTCTTATCCCAGAAAAGCCAAAAATTAGCCTTGTTCCCTGTGAGACTTATGGTTCCTGTGGTTTAATCTCATTTGGCGGGGGTATTATCGGTGGTTATACTGGCAGAATTCCTGGTGATCCTGGCTTAAGTAATTTAATCGCTAAAATTGTTTTTCATTCTCTTTCAGAAGGAGTAGCTAAAATTAATTTTCAAGATGACTCTCGGGTTTTATTAAATGATGGCTATGGAACATTAGCCAAATTAACCGCTAAAAATTCAACTATTGAGCTTAAAGCTCCATACTTGGAAGCTCCATACATTGAAAAAGATGAGTGGAAAAAAGAAAAAGAAAATGATAAAATTCCACCAGAACCATTTACTCCGGAAATTATTGAAATTGACGGAAAATATTATCTTATTTTCTCAACGACTGATAAACAAACCGGGATTGATTATTATGAAGTTAAGGAAATAAGAAAAAAAGATGAAACAGCGCTAAACTGGAAAAAGGCAGAAAGTCCATATTTATTAGAAGATCAAAGTCTAAAAAGTATTATCAAAGTAAAAGCAGTTGATAAAGCAGGAAATATTAGAGAAGAAATTATCTTTCCTTTTAAAAAAGTTAATTATTCTTTAATTGCGGTTTTGATTTTAATTACTTTGATAGTTTTGATCTATTTCTTCTTGGTTATCTTTAAAAAATTATTCAATCTTAAAGTATGAAAAAGGAAATTGTTGTTCTTTTTGAAAAGATAGATCTTCAAGGAATAAGTATTGGAAAATATCACAAAAAGAATGTCCTAACTTATGGAGTCCTACCGGGTGAAGAAGCTAAAATTTTAGTCAAAAGGGAAAGAAAAAATTTTATCGAGGGGGAGTTAATTGAAATTATTAAACCCTCTAAATTCAGAATTAAGGAAAAAGAAAGTCATTATCTTTCCTGTTCGCCTTGGCAAACATTTAATTACGATTATCAAATTAATCTTAAAAAAGAAATCTTGAAAAAAATTTTTTTAGAATTAGCCGGGGTAGAAATAGAATTAGAAAATTTTTTTGCCTCACCAAAGATTTTTGAATATCGCAACAAAATCGAATATAGTTTTCTAAAAGAAGGAGAAAAACTTTATTATTCCTTTTATAAAAGAGGATCATTTAAAGAGAAAATTAAATTGGAAAATGGTTGTCTTTTAATTAACAGGAATGCTAATAAAATTGCTTTTGAACTTTTAATTGATTTGGAAAATAAAAATATCAAAGATTTAAAAACTCTGATTATCAGAAAAAGTCAAAATTATCCAGACATTCATTTTTCCCTTTTAACAACAAACGAAAGTCAAAGTTTTAATTTTGAACATAAAGATCTCTCTGGTTTTGCTTTTATTTATTCAAGAAAAGAATCACCGGCAAGTGTTTTTGATAAAATTATTAATGAATGGGGGAAAGAATATTTAAGAGAAAAAGTTTTAGATTTAGAAATTAAATATCATTACTCTTCTTTTTTTCAAAATAATATTTATCTTTTTGAAAAAGCTTTAAAAATAATGAGAGAAAATTCGGAATCTTTTAAAAAAGTTGTTGATCTTTATTGTGGAGTTGGAATTATTGGTTTAAGTTTAAAAAAATTCGGTAAAGAAATTATTGGTGTAGAAACAGATAAAATGGCAACTAAATACGCAGAAATTAATGCTAAATTAAATAATGTAGAAAACTTTAAAATAATTACTTCATTAGCTGAAAAGATCCCAAAAGAAATTTTAGAAAATACCGATCTTTTAATTTTAGATCCACCAAGGGTTGGTCTTCATAAGAAATTAATCAATTTAATTTTAGCAACAAAACCAAAAAACATTTTTTATCTTTCTTGCAATCCAAATACCCAGGCAAGAGATTTTAATTTATTAAAAGATAGTTATCAAATAAAAAAAGTTTACGGATTTGATTTTTATCCTAACACGCCACACTTAGAATCTTTACTCATTTTGAAATTAAAATAATTTCAAATTAACTATCCACGGATAGCCATTTAAAAGATCTTTACCACTAATTTTTTTCTTCCCCTCAAATTGAACCTCTTTTAAAATTAAAGCATCCTTTTTACAGGCAATAGCTGGTTCTTTTTTTTCTGTTAAAAAAACAGTCCCAGTTTCTTTTTGATGATCAATTTTTAAAACCTTGGCTTTAATAATTTTTAACATTTTTTGAGTTTGGGTTTGGGATTTGGTGCTTGGGATTTGGGATTTTATGTAAGTGTATGTTCCTGGCCAAGGATAATAAGCTCTAATCATTCTTTCAATTTCTTCAGCTGTTTTTTGCCAGTTTATTTTTCCATCTTCTTTTTTAATAATTTTTGTATAAGTTGCTTTTGAATCATCTTGAGGAATTGGTTTTATTTCATTAGCTAAATATTTTGGTAAAATTTCAATCAAAAGATCAGCACCTAACTCGGCTAATTTTTTACTTAAAGTTTTAAAATTATATTTTTTTATCTCTAGTTCTTTTTGAGCGATAATTGGTCCATGATCTATTTTTTCATCCATCATAAAAATTGTCACTCCGGTTTTTTCCTCCCCATTTAAAATAGCAGTTTGGATTGGTGAGGGCCCTCGATATTTTGGGAGTAAAGATGGGTGAACATTTAAACAACCATATTTGGGAATTTCTAAAATTTCTTTTGGAATAATTTGACCATAGGCAGAAAGAATAATTAAATCTGGTTTTAATTTTTCAATTTGCAATTTATCATCGCCAATTTTTTTTGGTTGGAAAACTAAAAGACCATTTTTTTTAGCTAAAACTTTAACTGGCGATGGTTTCAAAATTCTTTTTCGACCAACTGGTTTATCCAAAGCAGTAAAGACAGCAATTGGCAAATAATTGTTTTCAATCAATTTTTTCAAAATGATTGCCGAAAAATCTGGAGTTCCAAAAAAGATAAATTTTGGTTTATTGCTTTTCATTTTTATAATTATATCAAAACTTGACTTATCCTCAATTGTCTTTTAAATTTAAATTGCTATAATTTGATAATATGCTTTCAGAAATCGAAAAAACAAGAATTGAAAAATTAGAAAAACTTAAAAAGTTGGGGATAAATCCCTATCCCGCTAAAGTTTGGCGGACTCATTTATGCCAGGAAGTAAAAGATAAATTTGAAATACTTCAAAAAGAAGGAAAAGAGGTTGTTATTTGTGGCCGATTAAAATCAATTAGATCTCATGGAAAAGCCACTTTTGCCAATTTGGCTGATGAAAGTGGAGAAATTCAAATTTATTTAAAAGAAGATTTAATTGGCAAGAAAAATTACAAAATTTTTTCTGAACTAATTGATATTGGTGATTTTATTGAGGCAAGGGGGAATTTAATGAAAACAAAAACAGGAGAAAAAACAGTTGTTCTAAATAATTTTCGAATAATTTCAAAATCAATTTTACCTTTACCAGAAAAATGGCATGGATTAGAAGACATTGAAATAAGGTATCGGAAAAGATATTTAGATTTAATTGCCAACAAAGAAGTCAAAGAAATTTTTGAAAAAAGATTTAAGATTATTAAAACAATTAGAGAATTTTTTATCAATGAAGGATTTACCGAAGTAGAGACACCAACTCTTCAACCAATTGCCGGTGGAGCAGCAGCAAAACCATTTGTTACCCATCTTGATGCGCTTGACATTGATCTTTATCTTTCAATTGCTCCAGAATTATATTTAAAAAGATTAATTGTTGGTGGTTTTGAAAAAATTTTTGAAATAGCAAAATGTTTTAGAAATGAAGGAATTGATTGGGCACATAATCCAGAATTTATTCAAGTTGAATTTTATCAGGCCTATGCTGATTATCATGATTTAATGAAATTGACAGAGAAACTTTTTTCTTATCTTTTTGAAAAATTAAAAATGCCTTATGAAGTGAAATTCAGAGATCAACTGATAAATTTTAAACCACCCTATCCAGTTGAAAAATTTTCTAATTTAATAAAAAAATTTACTGATATTGATCTTGAAGAAAATGATAGTCAAGAAAAAATTTATCAAGAAGCAAAAAAGTTAGGATTAAATGTTGAAAAAAATTGGTCTTGGGCGAAAATTGTTGATGAGATTTTTAAAGAGAAGGTGAGATCAAAAATTAAAGATCCTATTTTTGTTATTAACCATCCAATCAAACTTTCACCATTAGCAAAAAGATTACCAGATGATCCAAATTATGTTGAAAGATTCCAATTGATTGCAACTGGTATGGAAATTTGTAATGGTTATTCAGAGTTAAATGACCCATTAGATCAAGAGGAAAGGTTTAAAGAACAACTAAAATTAAGACAAGCAGGTGAGGAAGAGGCACAAATGTATGATAAAGATTTTATTGAAGCATTAAAATATGGAATGCCACCGACAGCCGGCGAGGGGATTGGTATCGATCGGTTAGTAATGATTTTAACTGGATCAAAAAGCTTAAAAGAAGTAATTCTTTTCCCAACAATGAGACCAAAATAATTATATGCTTGATATTAAATTTATTCGCCAAAATAAAAAAGAAGTTGAAGAAGCATGTTTAAAAAGAGGGGTAAAAATTGATCTAAATAAATTATTAAAATTGGATGAAGAAAGGAGGAAATTGATCAAAAAAATAGATGATTTAAAAAAAGAAAAGAAGAAATTGGGGAAAGAAAAAATTGAGGAGTCAAAAAAGAAAAAGGAGTTAATTAAAAAATTAGAAGCTGATTTATCACAAATCGAAAAAGACTTTTTAGACTTAATGTATAAAATTCCAAATATCTTATCTTCTGATGTCTTAGATGTTAATCAAGAAATAAAAAGAGTTGGAGAAATTAAAGAAGGAAAAGTTAAGGAATATTTAGAAATTGCTGGTGAAATGATTGATATCGAGCGAGGAGCCAAGGTTGCTGGTTCCCGTTTTTATTATTTAAAAGGTAGGGTTGCTCTTCTTGAGCTAAAACTTATCAATTTTGCGATTAATTTTTTAACTAACAAGGAAAATATTAAAAAAGTTATTAAAGAGAAAAATTTACCTATTCCTGATAAACCATTTTTACCAGTTGTTCCGCCTTTAATGTTAAAACCAGAAATTATGAAGGGAATGGGTTATTTAGATCAGGCTCCAGATGAAACCTATTTTATTGAAAAAGATAATCTATATTTAATCGGTACTGCCGAACATTCTTTAATTGCTTTACATGCTAATGAAATATTAAAAGAAGACGATTTACCACTTCGTTATGTTGCTTTTCCTTGTTCTTCTTTTCGTCGCGAGGCTGGTTCTTACGGCAAAGATGTAAGGGGAATTTTTAGAGTTCATCAGTTTGAAAAAGTAGAAATGGTTTCTTTTTGTTTACCAGAAAAATCTTCTTTTGAACATGAACTTTTACTTGGTTTAGAGGAAGAAATGATGAAATTGCTAAAAATTCCCTATCGAGTGGTTAAACTTTCTGCTTCAGAACTTTCATATCCTTCAGTGAAAACTTATGATATTGAAGCCTGGTTTCCATCTCAAAAAAAATACAGAGAGGTTGCTTCTTCATCAAATTGTACTGATTTCCAAGCCAGACGATTAAAAATTAGATATAAAAACAAGAAAGGTGAAAATATTTTTGTTCATACTTTAAATGCAACTGCTTTAGCCATGCCAAGAATGATTATTAGTATTATTGAAAATTACCAAAAAGAAGATGGTACTTTTGATGAGCCAAGGATTTTAAAATAGCCCTTATGCTTACTTGGCTTGAAATTTCAAAATCCGCTCTGGTTAATAACTTAAAACAATTTCGAAAAATTATCGGTAAAAAAATAAAGTTGATGGCGGTGGTAAAATCAAATGCTTATGGTCACGGGATGATTGAATGCGCTAAAATTTTTGAAAAAAATGGGGCGGATTATTTAGGGGTAGCAAATTTAAATGAAGCAATAGAATTAAGAAAAAATGGCTTAAAAAAGCCAATTTTAATTTTGACTTACTGGAATCTTTATGATTCTGAGGCTCAAATTAAAGCGATTATCAAAAATATCGAATTTGTGGTTTATACTTATCCACAAGTAAAAATTTTATCTAAAATAAGCCAAAAAATAGGAAAATGGGTTAATGTTCATATTAAAGTTGATACTGGTACCTCCAGAATCGGGGTTTTACCTCAAGATGCCTTAAATTTTGCTTTAAAATGCCTTAAATTGCCTAATTTAAAAGTTAGAGGTATTTTTACACATTTTGCTAAATCAGAGGCTAAAAATCAGGCTTTTACTCATCAACAAATTGAAAAATTGCTTAAAATAAAGAAATCCTTGACAAAGATACCTCATTTTCCTCAGGATATTCTTTTTCATGCCGGCTGTACTGCTTCAACTATCAATAATAAAGCAAGCTTTTTTGACATGGTTCGGATTGGAATTGGTTTATATGGTTTATGGCCATCTTTAGCGACAAAAAATTATGGGGCTTTAAAATCTATAATTTTAAAACCAGTCTTAACATGGAAAACAAAAATAATTCAGGTTAAAGAATTGCCTAAGGGAACACCTATTGGCTATGATTGTACTTATCGGCTAAAAAATAGGGGAAAAATTGCTATTTTACCAGTTGGTTATTGGGATGGTTATGATCGAAAATTATCAAATTGTGGCGAGGTTTTAATTAGGGGCAAGCGAGCGCCAGTTCGTGGTCGAATCTGTATGAATTTAATGATGGTTGAAGTGACAAAAATTCCTAAAGTTAAAGTTAATGATGAGGTTGTTTTAATTGGTCAACAAGATAAAGAAAAAATTACTGCTGAAGAAATAGCTTTAAAAATTGGAACAATTAATTATGAAGTGATAACCAGAATCAATCCTCAAATACCAAGGATTTATAAATAGAACTAAAACAAACTAATTAATTTTTCGCTCCGCAAAGTTTTTTATTTTTAAAAAATCAATTTTCTCTTGACAATTTAAAATTTAGGAGTTAATATCAAAATGGATCATTAAATATATGGTTGAGAGGGGCTCAAAAATTCCAGAGTCTCGGCCCTTCTCAGAAAAATCAGAAAAAATAGGAAATCTTATCGAAGAAGAAGCAAAAACCTTTAACCAATTGGCCGAGATTAAATCACAAATCGAGTCCCTCCAACAAAGTCCAGAAAATGCCTCCACCGTTGAAAAATTAAAAAAGGAAAAAGAAGAATTAGAAAAAAAACTAATGGAATTGAAAAAAGAAATTGAAGAGGTGAGAGGCGAAAATTAAACTAGTTTCAATGCCAGATCATCAGCTAATTCAGGACCGAGACTGAAAAAATTAGACTCATCTTGAGATGAGAAGGGTTTTTTTACTTTTAAAAATCTTTTTAAATTTCTTGTCTTAAAAAATTTTTTTTATTATAATTTAATCTTATGGATAAAAAGTTAAGAGTTGGAGTATTTTTCGGTGGCCCATCAAGTGAAAAAGAGGTTTCTTTATCTGGCGGAAGACATGTTTATCAACATTTAGATAGAAGTAAATTCGTTCCCATTGCTATATTTTGGCATTCTGATTTTTCTTTTTGGGAAATACCAGAAACATTAATCATTAGAAATACTTGTAAAGAAATTGAAGAGAATTTAGAAAATAAAGGAGCAAAAAGAATTTTTCTTGAACAATTGCCAGAAAAAATTGATCTGGCATTTTTAGTTACTCATGGAAAATACGGCGATGATGGATGCTTACAAGGAGTTTTAGAATTATTAAAAATTCCTTACACTGGTTCTGGTGTCCTTTCCGCTGGTTTAGGAATGGATAAAAAAATGCAAAGGGAGGTAATGAAATCTTATGGCGGAATTAATTTACCAGATTATTTAATAATAAAAAGAAGCGAATGGGAAAAGGATAAAGAAATGGTTAAAGAAAAAATAAGAAAGAAATTTTCTTACCCAATTGTCACTAAACCAACCAGAGAAGGATCAACAATTGGCGTGATGTTAGTTAAAGAAGAAAAAGATTTAGAGAAGGGGATAAAAATGGCATTAGAATATGATAACGAAGTTTTAGTTGAGAAATATTTAAAAGGAAGAGAATTTTCCTGTGTTGTTTTTGGTAATGATGAACCTGTTGCTTTTTTGCCAACCGAAACAATTTATGAGGCAGAAATTTTTACTTACGATCATAAATATTTACCTGGTGCTTCAAGAAAAATTACTCCCATTAAAATAGAAGAAGAAGTTATTAAAGAAATCCAAAGACAAGCAATTAGAACTTATAAAGCGCTAAGATGTAAAGGTTATGCAAGAATTGATGGTTTTGTCGATGAAAATGGTAAGGTTTTTATCACTGATCCAAATTCTGCTGCCTCAACTGGAATGGGACCATCATCTTGGACTTATCATCAGGCAGCATTAGCTGGTTTCTCTGTTCCTGAATTTTTAACAAAAATTATTGAGTTAGCTTTAGAAGCTCATCAAAATAAAAAAGGACCACTTCAATAAAATTAAATTTAAAAATATGACAAAAAAATTAAGAATCGGAATTATTTTTGGTGGTGCTTCAAGTGAAAAAGAAGTCTCACTTGAGGGTGGGAGGAATGTCTATTATAAGATTTCTAATGAGAAATATGAAAAAATTCCAATTTTTGTTGATTCAAATCTTAAACTTTGGAAAATTAATGACTTTTTAATAGTTCAAAATACAACTTCTGATTTAGAGGCACTTTTACCAGATTATGCGGAAATGATTCCTTATGAGAAATTAAAAGAATTAATTGATTTTGCTTTTATTATCGGACATGGAAAATATTTAGAAGATGGGTGTTTTCAAGGATTATTAGAAATTTTAAACATTCCTTATAATGGAACAGGCGTTTTGTCTTCAGCGATTGGCATGGATAAGCTTATTTTTCGGGAAATTCTTACTCTTCATGAAATTAAAGTACCAAAATACTTAGCCATTTATGATAAAGAATGGAAAAATAGCAATAAAAATGAAATAATTGAAAAAATAAAAACAAAAATAGGGCTTCCTTGCTTAGTTAAACCATCTCGCGAAGGATGTAGTACAGGAATCACGGTGGTAAAAGAAGAAAAAGATTTAGATGAAGCAATAGAAAAAGCATTTATTTGGGACAGAATTATTTTAGTTGACCAATACATAGAAAACGCAACAGAAGTTACTGTTTCTGTTTTAGGAAATGAAGAAAGAATTGTTTTACCAATTACTGAAACTCCTTGGCAACAAAATTTAGGCTATTTAACCTTGCTTGATAAATTTTTACCTGGAGGGGCAGAAATGATCACGCCGGCAAGATTACCAGCGGAAATAGCTGAAAAAGTAAAAGAAACTGCTTTAAAAATTTGTCAGATCTTAAATATTAAAGGCTATCCAAGAATTGATATGTTTGTTAAAGATAATGAAGTGATTGTTTTAGAAGTCAATACTTTACCAGGCGTCACCCCGTCAACCATGGTTTTTCATCAAGCAGCTGAAATTGGAATGAGTCCTGAAGAATTTTTAGATAAAATTATTGAATTAGGAATAGAGGCTCATAAAAACAAAAAAGGACCATTAGAATAATAATTTTATGAAAATTGTTATTCATTTTCAAAGAAAGAAATTTCCCTTAGGGAAAATAGCAAAAAGAGATTATTATCGCCAGAAAAAAAATCCTCTTTTTTTTATTTTCTTTTTTTTAAGTATCTGTTTTGCCATTTATTTTTTAATTTTTTCTCCTGTTTGTAAAGTAAAGCCGATAATTGAAATAGAGGATAATAATTTAGTGAATTTTAAAAAAGAAGAGGTTGAAAAAATTATTAAAGAAATTTCAAAAGAAAAATATTTTTTCTTTATCCAAAAAGATTCTTTAATTTTATTTCCAACAAAGAAGTTAAAAGAATTTTTTATAAAAGATAGTCGAATTGAAGAATTTAAAATTGAAAAAGAGCCGCCAAATTTTTTAAAAATTAATTTAAAAATTTTTAAACCAGAAGCGGTCCTTTTTGACTTTGATCAAAAATATTATTTAATTAATCAAAACGGAAAAAAAATAATTGAAATTAATTTTCAGCCTGATCTTGTATTAATTGAAAATAAAATCAAAGAGAAAAAAGATTTTGAATCAGTAATAAATTTTTTTAAAGAAACAAATAAAATTTTCGATTTTAAAATTGTAAAGATAGAGATTTATCAAGATAAAGGAGTGGAATTAGATAAGGCAATAACTTCTGAAGGATGGGAAATTTATTTTGATGGAGCAGGGGATATAAAAAAGCAGGTAGATAATCTTTCTTTAGTCATCAGAGAAAAAATTAAAGATCGGAAAAATCTTTCCTATATTGATTTACGTTTTGGAAATAGAATTTTTTATAAATAAAAAGAGAGGTGCTGGCGACCCAAAGAACTCAAAAGAGAGGTTATCACCGCAGGAGGTGTGTGGGTCGCCAGCACCTTTTTTCCACCTCCTCCTTTATTTTTTTATTTTATCTATTTTTGATTAATTGTCAAGAAAGGATTATCCACAGGGGAAAGAGTTTGACAGGTTAATTTTAAATTTCTATAATTTATTAAAGTTCGCATAAGGTAGGTTAAGCGAATTTTATGGCATTAAAAAGGGACGATTCTCCAATTGAAAGTCATTTAATTAATTTTTTAGAGTATTTAGCGGTAGAAAAGGGTCTTTCCAATAAAACCCAGGAAAATTATCGAAGATTTCTTAAGAAATTCTTTGATTGGTTAAAAGAAAACGGTCTTGAAAAAATTAAACCGCATGAGTTAACAGAAGAACATATTTGGAAATATCGGGTTTGGCTTTCAAGACAACCTTTAAAGAAAAGCACCCAAAATTATTATTTAATTGCCTTAAGATCTCTTTTAAATTACTTTACCGAAAGAAATATCCTCTCCCTTCCTTCAGAAAAAATTAAATTAGCCAGAGATAAAAGTGAAAAAAGGATAAAATTTTTAACCCTTGATCAATTAAAAAGATTATTAGAGGCACCATCTTCAAAAACATTAACCGGATTAAGAGATAGAGCGATTTTAGAGACCCTTTTTTCAACCGGTTTAAGAGTTTCAGAAATTATTAATCTTAACAGAGACCAAATTAAAATAAAACCGGAAACAAAAGATTTAGAAATAAGTATTATTGGTAAAGGTGATAGAATAAGAACAGTTTACCTTTCAGAAAGAGCTGTTGATGCTTTAAGAAAATATTTGCAAACTCGAAATGATAAAGAAAAAGCTCTTTTCATTAATTACCGTGGACCAAAAAATTCACCTCGTCGATTAACCCCTAGAGCGATTCAAAAAATTGTAAAAAAATATTCTTTGATGGCTGGATTACCAATTGATATTACCCCTCATGTTCTTCGCCATACTTTTGCTACTGATTTATTAAATCAAGGAGTTGATATAAGGGTTGTTCAGGAATTTTTAGGTCATAAAAATATTACTACTACTCAAGTTTATACCCATGTCACTAATCCACGTTTAAGAGAAATTCATCGAAAATTTCATAGTGGAAGAAAATTAAAATAATTTTTCTTTTGTATCATCGTGTTAACACGCTAATTAGACTTATTTTGTGCTCTCAACTCTTTGCCAGATTTTTGAGAATGGCTTTTTTAAAATTTTTATTTGCCAAAAAATTAAAAACCAAAGATATAAACGAGCAAAATAAAGTAAAATTGTCCAAAAAAATTCTTTTAAGTTTTTTGGATAAGTAAAAAACAATTTTAATCCATCACTTATCTCCTCTAAAAATCCCCTCATCTGATTTTTGAGTTTGAAATTTTTGATTTGAGATTTTTGAACATATCCTCCGGTTGCTCTTATTTTTTGTTTTAACCAGTCAGAAAAATTATCTGGATATTTGACATAAACAATTGCTTCAGGTTCATAAACAATTTTATAGTTATTTTGCCAAATTATTTGAGAAATGAAAGAATCTTCAACTAAAGTTTCCTCAGGAATTTTTATGATCTCGCCTTTTTTGTTTAAAATAGCTTTTTTTCTGAAAGCATAAAGATAGCCAGAGCAAACAAGATACTCACCTGCTCTATTTTTCTTTTTTCGAACATAATCAGCAGCATCGGTTAGAAAATGAGACCAATAACCAAAAAGATTGTTTCTTGGATTAATTGAAACTGGATGAGCGGTAACCGCTCCAACTTTTTCATCTTTAAAATGTTCTAATAATTTATCAATTGCTCCTTTTTTAATAAAAACATCGCCATCAGTTAAAACTAAAATTTCTCCTTTTACCTTTCCAATTGCTAAATTTAAAGCAGATGGCTTACCAATCCCTTTATCTTTTAAATATTTAACTTCTGGATATTTTTTTGAAAATTTTTTAGCAATTTTTTCTGTTTCTTCATCTGGTCCAACAACCAAAATTTCAAATTCTTTATTAATTAATCTCTCATTTAAAATTATCTTTATTGCTTTTGGTAATGTTTCTTTTTCTTTATAAGTAGTAATAATAATTGAAATCATAAAATTAAAATTGAAATTTTTTCAAAATTGTATATTTAGCACCATCTGGAGTCAAATCGCTTTTCATTAGATCAATTGATTTAACTTCAAAAGTTGGGTTTAAAATTTGAAAATTAGAAATTGATGGTTTAACTGGTGATTTAAAACGGGCTAAAGTAATATGTGGTACCCAATCCCTTTTTTCAATTTCTATTCCAATTTTTTCTAATTCTTTTCCTAATTCTTTTTGAAATCTCTGAAGTAATTTTTTCTCATTATCCTCATGACAAGCAAGATATAAAACTCTCGGACGATTTAAATTTGGAAAGGCATCAATTTTTACAATTGTTAGTTTGATAGAATTTTGGGATAAATGAAATTCTCTTATTTTCTTTTCAATAATCTCCCCTACTTTTTTTAATTTTTCTTCATTTTGTGAACCTAAAAAATGAAGGGTGATATGAAGCCCTTCATTTAAAACCCATTTGATTGGAATTCTTTTATTTTCTTTTTTTAACTTCTCAATTAAAAAACCTAATTCTTTTTTTAAAGAATCCGGTAAATTAATAGCAATAAAGGAACGTATCCCCATAATAAAAATTATTTAATTTTTCGAGTTTTCAACACAATTATTATGAGCAAATGTTTAATTTCTGTCAAGAATATGGTATAATGAAAATATGAGGGAAGCGATTTTATATAAAAAGCTCAAAGAAAATCTGGTTCAATGTGAGGCCTGTGCTCATTATTGTCTTATTGCTCCTAAAAAACGTGGTTTTTGTAATGTCAGAGAAAATCGCGATGGAAAGCTTTATTCTTTAGTTTTTGGAAAAGCTATTGCTCTTCATGTTGACCCAATTGAAAAAAAGCCATTTTTCCATTTTTTGCCCGGCAGTTATTCACTTTCTGTAGCGACAGTTGGTTGTAATTTTAGATGTTTACATTGTCAAAATTATGATATTTCTCAGATGCCACGAGATAAAAATGGACAAATTTTAGGCGAAGAAATTTCACCTGAAGAAATTGTTTCTTTAGCCATGAAAAATAATTTACCAAGTATTTCCTATACCTATACTGAACCAACAGTTTTTGTTGAATATGCTTTTGAAACAATGAAACTGGCTAAAAAGAATGGTTTGAAAAATAATTGGGTAACGAATGGTTATATGAGTAAAGAGACGTTAGAACTTATCGCTCCTTACCTTGATGCTGCTAACGTCGATCTAAAATTTTTTGATGATGATTTATATCAAAAGATTTGTGGAGCAAAATTAAAACCAGTTTTGGATTCTTTAAAATTGATGAAAAAGAAAAAAATTTGGGTAGAAGTAACAACTTTAGTTATTCCTGGTTATACTGATAAAGGAAATCAATTTGAAGAAATAGCAAAATTTATAAAAAATGAATTAGGAGAAGAAACACCATGGCATATTTCTCGTTTTTATCCAGCTTATAAAATGATGGACGTCCCACCTACCCCAGTTGAAATAATTTATTATGCTTATGAAATTGGTAAAAGAATTGGTTTAAAATATGTCTATGTTGGTAATTTATTTGGTGATGAAAAAGAAAATACCTATTGTCCAAAATGTAAAGAGTTAAATATTAAAAGGATTGGTTATGAGATTAAAAGGTTTGATAAAAATGGAAAATGTAGAAAATGCGGTGAGGATCTTAATTTAATTTTAGAAGATTAGAAAAGGCTGTGGATAACTTTAATTAGCACTCTTGACAAGAGAGTGCTAATCAAATAAAATATAAAAATATGGACAACTTTACTCTAAAAGCACAAGAAGCAATCCAACAAGCCCATACTATCGCTATGGAGCATGAACAAAATCAGGTTGATGCTCCGCACCTTTTTTTGGCCTTACTTAATCAAGAGGAAGGAGTCGTCGTTGCTGTTTTAAAGAAAATGGGGCTACCTATCGAAAAACTTAAAGCGAGAACTGAAAGCGCAATAGCCCTTCTTCCAAGAGTTATTGATTTAGGAAGTATCGGAGAAATTTACATCTCTCCAATTTTAAAAAGAGTAATTTTTCAAGCATCGCGAGAAGCAGCAAGATTAAAAGATGAATATGTAAGCACTGAACATTTACTTTTGGCTCTTTCCTCTATTCCTTCTGTGGTGAAAGATCTTTTATTAGAATATGGTGCTGATTATGATTCAATTTTAAAAACTTTAGCCGATGTTCGAGGAACAGAAAGAGTTACTGAACCAGAGCCAGAAAGTAAATATCAAGCCTTAGGAAAATACACTGTCAATTTAACTGAATTAGCCAGACAGAAAAAATTAGACCCAGTTATTGGTAGAGATGAAGAATTAAGAAGAGTGATGCAAGTTCTATCAAGAAGAACAAAAAATAATCCAGTTTTAATTGGTGAAGCTGGTGTTGGTAAAACAGCAATTGTTGAAGGTTTAGCTCAAAGAATTGTTGCTGGTGATGTTCCAGAATCTTTAAAAGATAAAGAAATTATTAATCTAGATTTAGGTGCTTTGGTTGCGGGAACAAAATATCGTGGAGAATTTGAAAATCGATTAAAAGCAGTCCTTAAAGAAATTAAAAGATCAGGAAATTACATTTTGTTTATTGATGAACTTCACACTTTAGTCGGTGCTGGTGCCGCTGAAGGAGCAATTGATGCTTCAAACATGTTAAAACCAGCCTTAGCTAAAGGTGAACTTCGTTGTATTGGAGCAACTACTTTTAAAGAATACCAAAGATATATAGAAAGGGACCCCGCCTTAGAGAGAAGATTTCAACCTGTTTATGTTGATGAGCCAACAATTGAAGAAGCGATTGCAATTTTAAGAGGAATAAAAGAAAAATATGAAATTCATCATGGAGTCAAAATTTCTGACGATGCAATTGTTGCCGCGGTAAAACTTTCAAGTCGTTACATTACTGATAGATATTTGCCTGATAAAGCAATTGATTTAATGGATGAGGCCTGCTCTTATTTAAGATTGGAAATAGAATCAGAACCAGAAGAATTGGATAAATTAAAAAGAAAAATCAAACAATTAGAAATAGAAATCTTTGCTTTGGAAAAAGATAAGAAAGGAAAAGAAAAGATTCCTCAATTAAAGAAAGAGTTAGCAAAATTAAAAGAAAAACAAAAAGCCCTCGAAATTCGTTGGAAAACTGAAAGGGATATAATTACTTCGATTAAAAAATCTAAAGAAGAAATTGAAAAATTAAAACAAGAATTAGAAATTGCTGAAAGGGAGGCAAATTTAGAAAAAGTTGCTGAAATTAAATATGGAAAAATCCCTGAATTAGAGAAAAAAATAAAAACTGAAGAGAAAAAACTTTCTAAAATTCAAAAGGGTCAACGTCTTTTAAAAGAAGAAGTGACTGAAGATGATATTGCAAAAATTGTTGCCCGCTGGACAGGAATTCCGGTTGAAAAAATGTTAGAAGAAGAGACACAAAAACTAGCCAGAATGGAAGAAGAAATTCATAAAAGATTAGTTAACCAAGAAGAAGCGGTTAAAGCAGTGGCTAATGCCATCAGACGTTCAAGAGCAGGAATTTCTGAAGAAAATCGACCAATTGGTTCATTTATGTTCTTAGGACCATCAGGTGTTGGAAAAACAGAATTGGCTAGATGTTTAGCTGAATTTCTATTTAATGATGAAAGGGCATTAATTCGACTTGATATGAGTGAATACATGGAGAAACATGAGGTAGCAAAAATTATTGGTTCACCACCAGGTTATGTTGGTTATGAAGAAGGTGGACAGTTAACTGAAAAAATTCGCCATCGACCATATTCAGTTGTTCTTTTTGATGAAATTGAAAAAGCACATCCTGATGTCTTTAACATTTTACTTCAGATTCTTGATGAAGGAAGATTAACCGATGCTAAAGGAAGAACAGTTAATTTCAAAAATACGATTATCATTATGACTTCAAATCTTGGTTCGGATGCAATTCAAGATTTTGCTAATAAAGTTTCTTTAGGTTTTCTTTCTGATAGAGAAAAAATGGATACAGAAGAAAAAATGAAAGAAAAAATTATGGAGGCATTAAAAGAAAGATTTAGACCAGAATTTTTGAATCGTCTAGATGAAATTATTATTTTCCATCCTTTAAGTAAAGAGCATATTGAAAAAATTGTTGAATTACAATTAGAAATGGTAAAAAAGAGATTAAAAGAAAAGAATATAGAACTTGAAGTTTCTGAAGAAGCAAAAAAATTAATTGCTGAAAAGGGATTTGATCCGGTTCTTGGTGCTAGACCATTGAAAAGAGTGATTCAGAAAGAAATTTTGGATAAATTAGCATTAGAAATTGTTAAGGGAAATGTTAAAGAAGGAGACAAAGTAAAAGTTGAAGTAGAGAAAAATAAAATTGTGATAAAGTAATTCGTTTAGAATTTATGAAAAGATTAATCATTTTTTTATTAATTATCAGCTCAGGATTGTTAATTTTTAATAGCCAAGCTTTAGCGGAATTTAATCATGATTATCTAATTTCTGAGAAAGAGTTGACAAACTATCAAGCAATGGATCTTAAAGAAATTGAAAATTTTTTAAAAAAATACAATAGCATTTTAGCAAATTATAAAACAATAGATATTGATGGAAAAGTTAGATCAGCAGCTGAAATTATTTTTAATGCTTCGCAAAAATATCAAATTAATCCAGAAGTTTTAATTACTCTTATTCAAAAAGAACAAGGTTTGATAACTAAAAAATTTGCTCATCAAGATCAACTTGATTGGGCAACCGGCTTTGCCTGCTATGAAAATTATAAAATAGAAAAATTTAAAGGCTTTGCTCTTCAAATTGATAGAGCAGCTTGGCGATTAAGATATTTTTTAGAACATCCAGATAAATTTGTTTTTCAACCAGGGAAAACTTATCTAATTTCTGGATTTTTAATTACCCCACAAAATTTAGCAACTGCTGCTTTATACAATTACACCCCATACATTTTAGGCAATCAAATTTTTTTTAATATCTGGAGAAAATGGTTTAAAAAGAAATATGAGCCTATCGAAAACAATAGTTTAGTAAAACTAAAAGATGAACCAGGAATTTGGTTAATTCAAAACGGAAAGCGTCGACCATTTTATTCAAAAAATGTTTTTTTAGCTAGTTATTCTTTTAAAAATGTAAGAATAATTTCAAAAAATGATCTTTTAAAATATGAAATTGGTGAAGCAATGGATTATCCAGAATATTCATTACTTCAAAACGAAAAAGGAGAAATTTATCTTAAAATAAATAAAACAATAAGATTCATTCCCAAAAATATTTTTAAAGAAATTGGCTATCATCCAGAAGAAATAATTAAAGTTCCATCTGATGAACTTAAAAAATATACTCTTGGTAAGCCAATTTTGTCACCTTACCCATTCGGTACTCTTCTTCAGGATATGAAATCTGGTATTATTTATTATGTTAAAGATGAATTTAAATCGCCAATCATTTCAAAAGAAATACTTTCTATTAATTTTCCATATGATAAAATTATAAAAGTTAACTCTGAAAAATTGGAAAAATTTATCCTTTCTGAACCAGTTAAGTTAAAAGACGGAACTTTAATTAAATCGATGAAAGAGCCGACTGTTTATTTAATTTCTCAAGGGAAAAGAAGACCAATTGCCTCACCCGAAGTTTTTGCTGCTTTAGGTTATCGATGGGAAAATGTTATTACTGTCTCAGATGAGGTTTTAAACTTGCATGAATTAGGGGAAAAAATTACTATCGAATAATATGTCTTTAGTTTTTTCATCAATTTGTCCTCATCCGCCAATTATTATTCCAACCATTGGTCAAAAAAATTTATCGTTGGTTAAAAAAACTATTGAAGCAATGGAAAGATTAGAAAAAGTCTTTTCCTCTTCTAATCCAGAAACATTACTAATCATTTCGCCTCACGGAACAATTTTTAAAGATGCTTTCTCAATAAATTTTTCTGAAATTTACAATGGTAATTTTAATCAGTTTGGTGATTTTACCACTGATTTAAACTTTGATCCCGATTTAGAAATAATTCATCGTTTAAAAGAAAGATTAGAACAAAAGTTACCCGTTGTTTTAGTGAGTGAAAAAAAGTTAGATCATGGTTCGCTTGTCCCATTATATTATCTGACGAAAAATATTAAACCAAAAATTGTTCCAATTGGTTACTCATTTTTAGATTATGAAACACATTTAAAATTTGGGGAAATAATAAAAGAGGAAATAATTAATTCAAGTAAAAGAATCGGTGTTGTTGCCTCAGGGGATCTTTCCCATTGTTTAACAAAGGATGCGCCAGGTGGTTATTCACCTCGGGCAGAAATTTTTGATAAAACATTAATTGATTTTTTAGAAAGGGGTAATTTTGAAAAGATTTTAAAAATTGATAAAGATTTAGTTGAAGAAGCTGGTGAATGTGGTTTGCGTTCAATTTTAATTCTTTTAGGAATTTTACAAGAAATGAATGTTAAACCAGAACTCTATTCCTATGAAGCACCTTTTGGCGTTGGTTATTTAGTAATGAACTTTACCTTTTATTAATTAAGATGATAATTTGCCAATTTTAAAATATCTACTAAAAATATGATTGCTAAAGTTGTTCCTTTTATTCGCCTCCCCTATTTTTCTCCCGATAAGAAAAAAAGGGAGATTTCTTTTTTTGATTATAAAATCCCGAAAGATTTAGAGAAAAAAATAGATTTTGGTCAATTAGTAAAAATCCCTTTTAAAAATAAAATTGTCTTTGGTTTAATAATTGGATTAAAAAAAACTTCAAAAAAGAAGAAATTGAAAGAAATAAAAGAAATTGTTTTTGAGAAAAAATTAATCACAAAAGAACAATTTAAACTTATTAAATGGCTTTCTTCTTTTTATCTTTCTTCTTTGCCAACTGTCTTGAAAACATCACTCCCAAAATTAATAAAAAAGCCAAGTGAAACTTCTTTTATTTTTGAAAAAGAGAAATTAAAAATTCCGAAAAGCTTCATTAACGATTTAAAAAGAATAGTAGATTTATTTACTAAAATTAAGAGAAAAAAATTTCTTCTTTTGTGGAACGATTTTATTAGAAAAACAGCTGTTTATTACATGCTGATTAAAAAAACTTTAGAAAAAAATAAAAAGGTTCTAATTTTAGTTCCAGAAATTGATCAAATTCAGTTCTTTTTAAAATATCTTAGTAATCTAACAGAAAAAATTGCTATTCTCCATTCTAAATTGAAAAGTTCAGAAATTTGGTCAATTTGGAAAAAATTTTTAGAGAACGAAATTGATATTGTTATTGGCACAAGAATGTCTATTTTTTTACCCTTCAAAAATTTCGAATTAATTATTATTGAAGATGAAGAAAATGATCTTTATAAAAGCAAACTTTTCCCTTATTATGATGCCAGAACGATTGCTTGGAAAATTTCAAAAATTAGTAAAACAAAAGTTATTTTTTCTTCTTCCGCACCTAGAGTTGAGACATTTTATTATACTTTTTATCAGAAGAAATTTTTTCCAATCGATATAAGAAGAGATCTGAATGGAAAAATATTTTTAATTGATATGAAAGAGGAAATAAGAAAGGGAAATTTTTCCCCTCTTTCAGAATTATTTGAGGAATTGATTTCAAAAGTCATTGAAAACAATAAAACTGTTATTCTTTATTTGAAAAGAAGGGGTTTTTCAACATTCAATTTTTGTTTTGATTGCGGAAAGGTCTTTTTTTGTCCAAGATGTAATATTCCATTGAGAACTCATAAAGAAAATAATCTCTATTGGCTAACTTGTTATCATTGCGGATATTTAGAAGAACTACCACTTAAATGTCCAAATTGCGGCGGAACAGAAATAAAAATGAAAGGAATAGCAATTCAAAAGGTTAAAGAATATTTAGAGCAAAATGAAATTTTTAAAAATAAAATTAAAGAAGGAAAAATAATTATCACCACCTCAAAAATTTGGGAAAGTAATGATAAAAATTTTATTGAAAATATTGGCCTTATTGGCGTCGTTAATGCTGATGTAATTTTAAATCAACCAGATTTTCTTTCTTTTGAAAAAACTTTTCAGGAATTAAAAAAAATTTCAAATTGGTCAAAAATTTTTAAAATTCCGTTAGTTATTCAAACATGGTCAAAAGAGAATTATGCGATTTACAACGCTATCATTGATGATCTTTCTGAATTTTATCGTCAAGAAATTAGTTTAAGACAAGAATTTTTATACCCTCCTTTCAGAAAATTTTTTAAATTGACTATTCAAGAAAAAAATTGGAAAAAACTTGATAAAGTTGCTCAAGAATTTGAGAAAAAAATAAATTTGATTAGAAATAAAAATATCAAAATTTTCCCTTATTATCTACCTCCACGTCGAAAGATTGTTTTAGAGAAAAGTTATTTGATTAAAATAAAAGATACTCACCCACTCTCACCCTTACCAAATGAAGTCAAAAAAATCCTTCCTCAGAATTCGTTTTTAGAACCAATTGGATAAAATTTTCAATTCAACTTATGTTTTTCTTTGATAATTTTCATTCCTTCTTCATAATCATTAATAGCCTTTGGTTTAAAAAATTTAAATGGGAAAAGATGCCATGGAATTTTATAAAGAAAGGTTGGCAACCAACGACTAATTCCAATTTTTCTTGGTTCAACACTAAATAAAATCTCAGGAATTCTAATTCCTTTGTGTCCATTTTCCAACATTGTTAGCCATAAATCCCAGTCTTGAAATTTTTTTATTTTTTCATCAAAGCCAGGAAAATGTTCTCTTCTAATTAAAGACATCATTGAAATATATGGCATCTTTTTTAATCTTTCTTCATCAAAATCAAAACTAGGGAAAACTTTCCAACCAAATTTAAAAGAAGAATAAACATAACTTGCTTCGGGATGACTTTTTAAAGTATTAATCATTTTTTCTAAAGCATCTTTTCTTAAAACAACATCAGCGTCACAAAAAAATAAAAAATCACCTTTTGATTCATAGAAACCCCTATTTCTGGCTGAATTAGCACCTTTTCTTTCTTGATTAATAACTTTAATTCTGTTTGGCCATCTTTCAAGAGCTATTTCTAATTTCTTTTTTGTCTCATCAGTTGAACCATCATTTACCACAATCACTTCAAAATCCTGATAGGTTTGATTAAAAATGCTTTCAAGAGTTTTCAAAATTGTTTTACCATGTTGATAGGTTGGGATAATAACAGAGATCATAAAAATATTATATTATTTTTTTAAAAAAAAGAAAAAGGGCCAAGAGCCCTTTTTGTGAGGAGGAAGCATGGAGGAGATAGAATAAGGCTCTTGGCCTGATTTTTTTTATCGGGGCCAACACTATATAATATAAAATACTCTATATGGGAAAAGGAGGAACGGATTGTTGGCCCCGAAAAACTCTCCTTATTTTTATTATACCAGGAAAACAAATATTTGCAAGAGAAATAATTTCATTTTAAATTTTCTTTTATCTTTATAGCAAAATTTTTTGCTTTTTCGAAATCTTTTTCGTTTGGTCTTCCTTTATTGATTCCACCAAAAATTTTTAGCGGGCCAAATGTATCAAAGCCAGGGCAAGAAAATTCAGCTAAAATTTTAAAACCTCTTTGGAGAAGCATTTTTCTTAATGGTTTATGAAAATCAATTAAAGGAATCTTTATTCCGGAAGTTGAAAAAATAAAAGCATTTTTTTCTCCTTTTGGTAAATCTTTAACTAATTGAAAAAGGCTTTGGTGATGTCGCCAAAAATAAATTCCCGAACCAAAACCAATTAAATCATATTTATCAATTTCTTCTGGTTTAACCTCAAAAGGTTTTTTAATTTCTGCTTCCAAAATCTGAGCGAAAATTTTTGCTATTTTTTCTGTATTTTTATGATGAAAAGAAAAACAAATAATTAAACTTTTCATATTAAGGCCTTAATCTTTTTATGATAATAAATAAGTTTGACAAATTCAGTGGTGAGGAAATATAAAATAACTAAAATGATGATAATAAACAAATTAGAAATTGGTGGTGAGACAAAATGGAAAATTGAACCTAAATTAGTAAATGAAACTAAAATGGTAATTAAAAAAGCAAGAAAACTAATAATCATTAATGGCAAACTTGGTAAACCACCTTTCAAAAAGAAAAATTTTGTTCTAATACTATAGATAATAGCTAATTCGGTCAAAACACTGGCCGTAAACCAAAGAGTTCTTAATAATTCTTCTCCTAATGGAAAGAAAACAGCAAAAAATATAAAATCAAAAACCGTACTTACTAATCCTAAAAAAATACAAACATTAGTCAATTCATGAAAATCATATTTTTGCGGTTTATCAATTTCTTTATAATCTACTTTATCGGTGACAACTGAAACCAATGGTAAATCACTTAATAAATTAAGCAAAAGAATTTGAACCGGAAGCATGGGAAGAAATTGAATAAAAAGAGAGATTGTTGCCATGGTATAAAAATTACCAAAATTGCCAATGAGAGTATATTTAATATATTTAAGAGTATTAGTTAAAGCTTTTCTCCCTTCGTTTATACATTCAGTAATCACTTTAAGATCTCTTTTAAGAAGAACGATATCGGCAACCTCTTTTGAAACATCAGCAGCAGAATCAACAACCATTCCAACATCAGTTATCTTTAAGGCTGGTGCATCGTTAATCCCCTCGCCTAAAAAAGCAACTGAGTATTTTTCTTTCAATTTTTCAATTATTTTATATTTTTGAACTGGTGATACACGAGCAAAAACAACCCCCCTCTCAATCGCTTTTGAAAATTCTTTTTCCGACATTTGATCAAGTTCATTTCCAGTAAAGACTTTTTGGCCAGTTTTAACTAACCCTATTTCTTTAGCCACTGTTTCAGCTACTTCTTTTGAATCGCCAGTTAAAATTTTTATCTTTAAACCTAATTTTTCAGCTTCTATTATTGCTGATTTAGCCGTCGGTTTCAATGGATCAATAAATGAAGCAAAGCCTAAATAAATGATATCTTTTTCATCATCAAAAGAATAACTTTCTTTTTCTTCAATTTCTTTATAACCAACAGCCAAAACTCTATATCCTAATTGACCAATTTTAGAAATTTTTTCCAATTCCTTATTCTTATTCTCATTACTAAAATCGTTTATTGATTCATTAATAAAAATTTTATTAGCTAAATTAATAATTTCTTCTGGTGCGCCCCTGATAATTAATAAAGTCTTATTTTCATTTTTAACCACTACTAAATTTCTACGCCGATTAGGATCAAATGGGATGTTCCAAATTCTTTTATAATTTAAAATATCATTTCTTATTTCACTTGATGATTTTTGATAAATTGCTTTATCAAATGGTTCAAAAACAACCTCTTTCCCCTCTAAATATTCAGAAGCTAAAAGAGCAAAAAGTAACCATTTTTTTTGATTCTCAGCTGGATAAATTTCTTTAATTTCCAAAATATTTTCGGTAATTGTTCCCGTTTTATCAGTACATAAAATATCAACACTGGCTAAATCTTGAACTGAAGAAAGTCTTTTTACCACAACCCCTTTTTTCGCCATTTTATAAGCTCCACCCGATAAAGTTAAAGTAACAATTAAAGGTAAGGCCTCAGGAACAACCGAAACTGCTAAAGCAATGTTGAAAAGAAGTAATTTAGAGAAATCAATTGTCCCTTTTTTAAGAAATAGATTGATAATAAAAATTATGAGGAGGGTAGCAAGAACAACTTTTAAAATAAATTTACTTAATTTCTCAGTATTTTCTTCAAAAATACTTTTTCTCTTTGTTTCCGTTATTAATTTAACAATCTCACCCATTGTCGATTCTTTACCAGTAGCGATAACAATTCCTTCAGATGATCCTCCAACAACAAGTGTGCCAGCGAAAACCAAATTTTTTGCTTCATAAATCTGATTTATTTTTTCCTCTTGAACTTCGCTTGTTTTTCTAACCGGAACTGATTCACCAGTTAAAATCTCCTCATCAACAGAAAAATTATTAACCTTTAAAACTCTTAAATCAGCGGGAACAATATCTCCTTCTTCAAGAATAACAATATCTCCTTTAACCAAAAGGTTTCGATCAATAATTTTAATTTTTCCATCACGTCTTACTTTTGCTTTATTAACCAAAAATTTTTTTAATTTTTCTAAAATTTTTTCCGATCTATATTCTTGATAAAAACCCAAAAGACTATTAATTAACAAAATTATTAAAATGATAATGGCATCATTTATTTCTTTTAAAAACAATGAAATAATTACCGCAATAAAAAGTAAATAAATGAGTGGACTTTTAAATTGACGAAGAAAAATTTCAAAAGCAGTTATTTTTTTTGTAATTACTTCATTTTTTCCAAATTTTTCTAACCTTTTCAAGGCTTCATTTTCAGATAATCCATCAAAATTGCTTCCCAATTCAGAGAAAATTTCTTTTTCTGTCTTTTTTGAATATTCAAAGATTGACATATTTATTTAAAATTAATTTTATCACCAATTTTTATATTATTTTTTTCTACAAAACCAGCATTAACTTCTATAACATATTTGATTGGTTTTTGAGGTTGAAAACTTTTAGGAAATGATTCCGGCGAAATTTTTTCGGTAATATCAATTATCTGCCAATTTTCATCAACCCAAATAATATCGATAGGAAATTTCATATTTTTCATCCAAAAAGAATAATAATCTGGTTTATCAAAAATGAAAATCATTCCCTGATTTTCTGGTAAAAAATCTCTTCCTGAAAGGCCCATTTTTCTTTTTAATTTATTATCAGCAATCTCAACAAGCATTTCCTTTTGATTAATTTTAATAATTTTAAATTTTGGAGCAAGTGATGATCTTAAAATAAGAAAAATGAGGGTTAAAAGGGAGAAAAGAAACAGTAAAAAAATATACTTTTTCATTTTTTAACTTTAATGATATCTTGAAGGTGAGAAAGAATACTTAAAATAGCAAAAAAGATTGCCAAAATAAAAAAGGAAATAAAAATTGGTCTTAATGAATTAGGATCAATTATCAAAGCAATTATTCCTAAACTTTGAAAAGCCATTTTTATTTTACCCCATTTATTTGCTTTAGCAGAAATATTTAATTTTACTTTAATTGGTCGACCAAGAACAAGTAAAATTTCCAAAAATATCATTGGAACAATTATCCAAATTGGAAAATAAATTAAACCATAAATGAAAACAATGCCAAAAATTAATAACTTATCAGCTAAAGGATCAAGCCACTCACCACTTTTTGTTGTTTGATTACGCAATCTGGCTAAAGCACCATCTAAAACATCAAGAAAAACAGCAAAAAGAAAAAAAATTAAGGCCAAAGTTTTTTGGCCAGAGTAAAGAAAAATAAGAATTGGTAAAAGGAAAACAATTCTAATGATTGAAAGATAATTTGGTTTAATCCAATTAGGAATCAATTTAATAAATGGTGAGATAAATTTATCCATCATTTCATTTTAACATTTCATAAAAATTTAGCAATCTCTTTTGGCATTTTGGTTTTATTTCTCTTGGTTCTTTTTCAGGTTCCCAAATTTTTTCTTTTTCAATAATATGAATTACTTTAATTTTCTTTTTTTCTAATTCTTGGGCAATAAAGGAGCGATGGCATTTCCAAGGAAATTTTTCAGCACAAATTCTAGCCCATTTAAAATTTCCTCGACTTTTCTTCCTCAAAAAGAGACCTGCTGTGGGGTCTGAAATTCAAATCTTAGAAAAAAAATAAAACTTCTTTAACTTCATTAACTGTCTGAAAAATATCCTCCCGTTGTCTTACAATCAAGAGCAACTTGAACTGAGGATTCATCTTTGCCGCATTTTATTTAAATCTTTTAAAATCTTTTTAATGTCAAGATGATAGATTTTGGCTATTTCACCAATAGTTAATTTTTCAATTTCTAAAGCAATCATCGGACAAAAAAGACAAGGAAAATTGTATTTTTTTAAAATTTCTTTACTTCCTTCAATTTCTAGTATTTCTTTTAAAGTTGTTTTTTCATTAATTTTTTTCATTTTAATTAAACTTTATCATTAAAAATTTTTTTGTCAAGTTTAAATTTTAAAAAGTGAAAAACCCTCAAAAGAGGGTTTTTCACTGGTCTTTTTTCCTGAAGGCAAAATTAGGATCTTTTATTTCTTCTAAATCGTTTTTGACGAGGGGTTTTTGGTCTAGCTTTGCTAACAACAATTTTCCTTCCTTCAAACTCTTGACCATTAAACATTTCGATTGCTTTTTCTGCTTCCTCCTCTGAAGACATTTCAACAAAACCAAAACCACGAGATTTACCGGAAAATCTGTCAGTGATAATCACTACTGAAACAACTGTTCCTGCTTGAGAAAACAGATCTTTTAAAGCATCCTCTGTGGTTGCCCAGGAAAGACCACCAACAAAAAGCTTAGATTCCATACTCAAAGAACCGACGTAATTTCTAATCAATTGATTAGGAATTACTTAACTTCAGAGTACCGACCTTAATTTTTAATGTACTCTGGTATTTTTATTATAGAAGATATTAAAATAAAAGTCAAGAGAAAAATTGCTGCGGGGCTTGGATTCGAACCAAGATTAGAGGCTCCAAAGGCCCCTGTCCTACCAGTTAGACGACCCCGCAGTTAAATAAATCATAACAAATTTTAAAATTTTGTCAAAAAAATGAAAGAATAAAAAATCCAATGACAATTAAAAGAATGGCTAAACCTTTTTGAAAAATTATTTCTTTTTTTATTTCTTCTTTTAAAAAAGATGGATATTTTTTAGAAATTAAAATGCTGATCAAAAGAATAAAAACATATTGCAATCCTTGTAAAGCATTAACTAAGGAAACACTGCCAAAAAATATAGCTAAATTTAAAATAAGAAAAGCAACAGCCGAAATTCCTTGATTACTCAAAAAGAGAAGGGAAACTTCTTGTTTTGTTTCTTTCAAAGAATCTATTATCATCTTTTTTATTTTTGGAAATAAAAGCAAGAAAAAAGCAAAAATGAAACTGCCAATCCTTATCCAAATAAATCCGTTAATAAACGATAAATTAGAATAAATAATTTTGCTTAAAACAAAAGAGGTTGAAAAAAATAAGGAACTTGAAAAAACATAAAACCAATCACTAATAAAACTTTTTTTCTCTTTTTTAATTAAACTGATAATTAAACTTCCGGAAAGAAGAAAAATGATAGCTAAAATTTTAGTTTGAGAAAGTTTTTCATCTAAAATAAAAAGGCTTAAAAAAATTGAGAAAATTGTCGTTAATGTCCCAATCAATGGAATAACTCTTGATGACTCATTATTTTTTAAAGATTTAAAAAATGAGAAAAGAGCAACCATAAAGAGAATACCAGTGATAAAAGAAATTATTAAATAGGAAAAAGAAGGGAAAAATATTTTTCCAAAAGGAATAAGAATAAATGAAAAAATACTTAAGATCCCGATATAAAATGTATAAACAATAGGTTCGGGAATTTTCTTAGAAATCAAAAATTTATCAATTATTGCTACTAAAGCATTTAAAAAATAAGAAATGGTTGATAAAAGAATCCAGGTCATTTTTCTTTACTCCATTTTAAAAAATATTTAATTCCGCTTAAAATATGAATCCAAGTGATTTTTGAGAATAAAGAAAAAATTCCCCGAGCTGAGGTTCTTTGATAGTAATGAAACATTTCTGAGAAAGGATAGTAGACAACCCTAAAACCGGCCATCTTTGCTCTTTTGCATAAATCAACATCTTCAAAATAAAGAAAAAATCTTTCATCAAACAAACCAATTTGATTAAGCATTTCTTTTCTAATCATTAAGGCTGCACCTAAAAGCCAATCAACATCTTTTTCTTTTAAATGATCAAAATCACTCATTGAATAATAATCTATTTTCTTTTTTGCCCATGATAAATTTCCTAAAAATGTTCTTCTTAAAATTGGAATATACCAAACAGGAAATCGATAGCAGGAACTCTGAATAGTTTTATCAGGATTTAAAAGTTTCGGTCCAACAATTCCAACATCTTTATTTTTTTCCATAAATTCGTAAAGTTTTTCAATAGAATTCTCTAAAACAATAATATCGGGATTTAAAATAAGAATATATTTCCCATCTGAAATCATAATTCCCTGATTACAACCAGCTCCAAACCCTTTATTTTTCTCGTTTAAGATATATTTAAAATTTGAAATTTTTGATTGCCAATTTTTAATCATTTCCTGACTTTTATCTTTTGAAGCATTATCAACAACAATAATTTCATAATTTAATTTTGGTGCTATCCTAATAATTCCTTTAAGACAAACATTTAAAAGATTTTTTTGATTATAATTAACAATCACAATTGAAACATCCATATGATTAAATAAACCATTTTCTCATCTCTTTTGAAGAAATTTTTCTATTTTTCATAATTACTCTTCTTTTTTTAAGCATTTTAGGAAATTTTTTAAAAACTTCAATTAGGGCTAAAAGTGTTTTTTGTTCAAACAAGAGAAGATAAAAAAATTTACCTAACTCATAAAAGAAAATCCAAAAGAAATCTTTTAAAAAATTTAAAAAACTTTCATTTTTTATCAAAGTAAAAAGATGATTCCGGTAAGAAAGATATTTAACAAAATAAGATCTTTCTTTTCTCCTTCTAATTATTTCAAAAATTTTATTTTTCCCACCGGAAACCTGTCTAAAGTGATAAGCAATTGCTTTTGGAAAATAAAACAATTTCCAACCACGCCATCTCAAACGATAAGATAAATCAAAATCTTCTTTATAGGCAAAAAAATCTGAATCAAAATATTCATCATCTATCTTTACATCTTTTAAAGCAGAAAGTCGATAAAGAACACAAGCAGCTGATAAACCAAAAACTTCCTCTTCTTTATCATATTCACCTTTATCAAGCTCCCCCTCAGCTCGATCAAAAACTTTTCTCGATCTAGAAATTTTTAAACCAGTTGAATCAATAATTTTTGTTTTAATTTTTTCATTTAATTCTGGTTCAACAGTGTAAATTTTGAAAATTTTTCCGGAAATAGCACCAATTTTTTTATCTTCCTCCATTTTTGATAACAATCTTTTTAAAAAATCTGGTTCTAAAATAATATCCGGATTGATTACCAAAATATATTCAATTTCTTGATTGTCTTTTAAAAGTTTTATCCCTTGATTATGAGCGGTAGCAAAACCAAGATTTTTATTGTTTCGAAAAATTTTTACTTCTGGATAATTTTTTAAAAGAAAATCAATTGTCCCATCATTTGAGGCATTATCAATTACTAAAACATTAAAATTTTTATAAGTCTGGGAAAAAATCGAACTTAAACAATCAGGCAAAAACTTTAAAGAATTCCAGGTAACAATCTGAATTTGAACTTTAGGTTTTTGATTTTTCATAAATTACCATTAAAAGCATTAAATAACCAATTCCTAAAGGATGATTAAGATATGGTGAGCTAAGATGAGTGAAAATTAAAGCAATTAAACCAAAATTTAAACCTAAAATTAAACCCTTTTTTTCATTTGATATCAATTGACTATCAGAAATTAATTTTGATCCCTCTTTAAAAATTTTAAAGATTAAAATAAGAAATGAGAAAAGACCAATTAAACCTATTTTAAGCCAGATATCTAAATAACCCCATTCAAAAGCGTAAGTAGTATAAAAACCTAATGGGTGACGTTCAAGAGCTCGAGGATCATGGGAAAAATAAGAAACAGTTTTCCCAAAACCAGAACCAAAAATCGGTTTTTCCAAAATTGCTTTTAATAAATAAGGAAGTTGGGCAATTCTAGAACTAAAGGCTGGCTCTTCAATTTCAAATCTTTTTTCAATCAATGAGCCTATCTCGATTTTAACTTTCGGCGGTAATTTTAAAGAAAGGTAAATTAAACCAAAGGAAAAAAGAATAACAAAAATTGTCGCCAGTGTTATTTTTTTAAAAAGATGCCAATCAATTTCTTTTATTTTTAAAAAGAGAAGAAAGATTAAAAGAGTAAGAGAAAAGGCAAGCCAATAACTTCGAGAAAAACTAATGATAATAGAAGTTGTTGGAATTAAAAGATACCAAAAGTTTTTTAATTTTTGACTAAAAACTATCAAAGAAAGAATGATAAAAAACCCGATTAAAGAGTAAATTTGAGATTGAAAGAAAATACGGTAGAAAGAATCAAGGGCGGTTATCTCACCTAACCCTCTTGTCCTTATCCAGTAGTATAAATCTGGCATAATTGTTTTTATTTGATGAGTGAAAAGAAAAAAGATAACAAATGTTTTTATGGATAAATAAATAAGAGAGGCGATTAAGATTTTAAAAATTGTCTCAAAATCTTTTAAATTAATCACATCAAAAAATGGGAAAATCAAAAGAAAATAAAGCCAGGCATTAGCATCAAAAAAAATTAGGTCTTTTTGATTTCTGTTAAAAAATCCTATTAAAACACCTAAAAAAAGGAAAACAAAAAATAGAAGATAAAAGAGAAAAAATTTTGATCTTAAAAAAGATGCCTTATACTTTCCTTTAATTAAACCAAAAAACCAAGTAAGAATAACGATGGTAAAAAGGATCATCCGAAAAGAAATTCTAAATGAACCAACTTCAAGATAAAAAAGATGTCCCTTCGAACCGATAAAAAGTTCAGCTAAAAGAGCAAAAATAACGTAATCTATTTTAAAAAGAGAGATTAAAAAAATGATAAGACTTAAAATGATAAAAAATATTTTGTTGAGTTCAAAAATTAAAAAAGAGATAAAAGAAGTAAGATCAATAAAGGTAATAAAAAGGAAAATTAGAAAAAATGGCTTTTGAAAAATTTTCTTTAGATTCATAACTTTTTTAATTTTTTAAGAAAAGGAAGAAGAGAAATAATTAAAGAAAGAATTAAACTAATTGGTTGAAGAAAAACTAAGATCAGCCAAGCCAAAAAAGAGTGATGCTTTTTAAAATAGTATAACAAAGATTTATTAAATCGCCATTGATTTTTTAAGGGAAAAACTTGAGAAAAACTACCTGCTTTTTGATGAAAAATTTCTGCTTGAGGATAATAATAAATTTTCCAACCCTTATTTTTTGCTCTTTTACAAAAATCAACTTCTTCAAACCAAAGAAAAAATTTTTCATCAAACAAACCTATCTCTTTAATTACCTTACTTCTAATTAAAAAAAATGATCCCATTACCTGATCAACTTCTTGAGTTTTTGAATAATCAAAATCTAAAGCAAAATAATTTCTAAGACACCTAATTTTTAAAAGAAAATGATGAATTTTAAATAAAATTAGAACTTGAGAGCAAAGATTAGGAAATTTTCTAACTGAAAGTTGAATGGTTCCATCTGGGTTTAAAATTTTTCCACCTAAAATTCCACAAGATTGATTTTTTTCCATAAAATCAACAATTTTTTCCAGAGTATCTTCTTTAAGTGTGGTGTCGGGGTTCAAAATAAGAATATATTCCCCTTTTGATAACTTTATCCCTTGATTAACCGCTTTAGCAAAACCTAAATTTTTTTCATTTAAAATAGTTTTTAAATTTTCTGCTTTCAATTTATAGTTTTCAATAATTTTTTGACTTTGATCAGTTGAAGAGTTATCGACAATAATTATTTCGTAATCAAAATCTTTTTTACAAAGAAGAATTGAATCTAAACATTTTTTCAAAAAATCTTTAGTATTCCAATTAACGATAATAATTGAGAGCTTCATATCAAAATTTTGCCATTTTAAAAAATTTGCCTTAAAACCCTTATTCTATCTTATCTTTATCACCCCTTCTTAAGGTGACTGTCACCATAAGTTTTAGTTCTTTTAGGTTTTCGTTTTTAATTCCGCCTAAAAGATAAAGAGAAAGGAAATAGGCAACAATCCCAATTAATAAAGAGAAAAAGAAATGAATTTTTTCTCTCAAAAAATAAAGAAGAAAAGTCATTATTAAACAGGAAATAATTATGAGAATTAATTTTTTAAAGATTTTTTTAAATTGAAAGGGAATTAACTTTGAAACCATCAATATTTGAATAAGTGAAAAAACAACAAAACCAACAGCAAAAGCAATCGCTCCCCCTAAATGAGTTAATTGAGGAATTAAAATAAAACTAAGAAAAATATTAATGGCTAAACCAATCCCTCTTGAAATAGCATTTTCTTTTTGTTTATCAAAAGCGGTTAAAAGAGAGCTAAAAATAAAATCTAAGAAAAGAAATGGAGTAATAAAAATTAGGATTTTAAAAGAAACTATTGCCTCTAAAAATTTCGGTCCGTAAAGAAAGCTGATAATTTTTTCTCCCAGAACTAAACCACCAAAAACGATAGGAAAAGAAAGAAGAATGATGTAAAACAAAACTTTTTCAAAAGCATTTTCCAATTTTTCTTTATTATTTTCTTTAACTAAATAACTAAAAACTGGAAAAATTGAAGCACCAACAGCTGTTGGTAAAAAAAGAAGGGCCATAGGAATTCTAAAAGCAGCTGAAAAAACTCCAGCAAAATGATCACCAACTAAAGAAGAAATAATAACAGTATTAATATTAGAAAAAATCACTGAAAAAATAACCCCAAAAACAATTGGCAGGGCGATTTTAAAGAAAAAACTGATTATTTGCTTATTCAAAGATAAGCCAAAATTTAAATATTTTTTTGCTTTAAAAAATGAATAAAGAAAAGAAAATAAACTACCAACAACGATAGGTAAAGCAAAGTAAATTAATGGCAACTTTAAAAAAATAAAAATAAAACCTAATAAAATGTAAATGCTTTTCCCTCCAATAAAGCTAATAGATTCATAATAAAGATTTTGAAAGCCACGAAAAAAAGCAAAAAATGTCGAACTAAGAGATTCAAAAATGATGAAAGGGATAAGAAGATAAATAAAATAACGGGTTGAAATCGGATAATTTAAAAGATTAACAAAAAAAACAACAAAAAGAGAAATAATTAAAGAAGTAATGATTTTAAAAGTTAAAACATTCTCTAAATATTCTTTCGCCTTTTCTTTATTTTTAGCAATTTCTCTAATAAGAACTGTTGAAAAGCCTAAATCAACAAAAACAAGGAAAATGGCAATAAAAGAAATGGCAAAAGAATAGATTCCAAATCCAACAGTCCCAAGATAACGGGCTAAAAAAATAAAATAAAAAAAGACAAAAATCTTTTCAAAAATATAGGCAATCGTCAAATATAAAGTATTTTGGGAAAATGAATAGGCCTTAATCATTTTAAATATTTTATCTTTTCTGCCATTGTGGTGCTCTTCTTGCTCTTTTTAAGCCTGGTTTTTTCCTTTCTTTTTCTCTTGGATCACGGGTTAAGAAGCCAGCTGACTTTAAAATTTTTTTGAAATCTGGATTATATTTCACTAAAGCACGAGAAATACCTAATCTTATTGCTTCAGCCTGGGCATTTATTCCCCCACCAGTTACTTTTATAATAAAATCCCCATTTTTAAAATTAGTTAACTCTAAAGGGTCATAAACATTTTTTTGCCAAACAAAATATGGAAAATAATCCTCTACTTTCTTTTGATTAATTAAAATTTTTCCTGAACCATTAGGAAAAAATCTAATCTGAGCAACAGCTGTTTTTCTTCTGCCAGTTGCTTGAATAAATTCTTTTTTTTCTTGATTATTCATAATTTTAGCGAATGATTAATTTTTTCATCATTAATTTTCTCAATTTGTTTTTAGGCAACATATGATAAACTGCATGTTTGAAAACCTTTTTAGGATCCTTTAACCAGAGTTCTTTAAGCTTTTTTACTTTTAAATGGCCTGGATAACCAGTATGATAATAATATTCTTTTTTTTCAAATTTTTTTCCGGTAAATTTAGCCTTTTCTAGATTTATTACCTCAACAAAATCGCCTTTTTCCTGATAAGGAAGATAATCCTCTTTATGTTTTCCCATTAAAATTTTTGCTACCTCAGAGGCGAGTCGACCAAATGATTTATTTGTTGCATCAATAATATGAACTTTTTTACTCATAGGTTAATTTTAGACAAATTCAATAATTGCCATTTGAGCGCCATCACTTTTTCTTTTTTCTGCTTTTATTATCCTTGTATATCCACCTTTTCTCTCTTTATAACGAGGTGAAATTTCATTAAGAATTTTTTTAACTATTTCTTCGTCCTGAAAAAATGCTATCAGTCTTCTTCTTGAAGTAAGATCATTTTTTTTCCCTATGGTTATTAATTTTTCTATTTTTGGTTTCAAAAATTTTGCCTTAGCCAGGGTTGTTTTTATTTTTTCGTATTTAACTAAAGCAGAGGCTAAATTTTTAAGTAAAGCCTTTCTCTGATCTTTCTTTCTATCTAAAATTTTCTTTTTCTTTCGATGGCGCATAAAATAATTTTTGTTTGTGAATTAATTATTTCTTCTTTGATTTCTTTTTTGTTTTCTTCTTCTCAACCTTCTCCTCCTTTTCTTCTTTCTTTTCAATAAATGGTTTTATCTTCTCAATAAGATAAGAAAACTGGTCTTTCAACATTTCAACTGCTTTAAGAAAGGCTTCAACTGGAGTAATAGTTCCATCAGTTTCAATGGGTAAAATTAGGCGGTCATAATTTGTTTTTTCACCAACACGGACATTTTCTATTTTAAGACCAACCGTTTTAATTGGAGAAAAAATAGAATCAATTAAAATTTTTCCTAATTCCCTTTCCTCACCCTTTCTTTCTTCAACTGGAACATAACCTCTTCCTTTTCTGACAAAAATCTCCATTTCTAATTTTGCTTTTTTATCAGTTAAAGTAGCAATCAAAAGATTAGGGTTGACTATCTCAACTCTGGCGTCCTTTTCTATATCTTTAGCATAAACTTTCTTTTCTCCTTGAGCGGAAAGATAAAGTCTAACCTCTTCGTCGGTAAAAATTTTCAATCGTAGCTGTTTCAAATTTAGAATAATTTCTAAAACATCTTCTTTAACAAAAGGTATTGTCGAAAATTCATGTTTTACTCCCTTTATTTTCACTCCAACAACCGCTCCACCCTCTAAAGAAGAAAGAAGAACTCTTCTGATAGCATTTCCCCAAGTAGTTCCATAACCTGGATAACAGGGTTCAACAATAATTGTTCCTTTATTCTTATTTTCTTTATCTGGTTGATACTCAACTTTTGATGGTAAAGGAATTGGTTCCATAAATTTAAAAGATTAAATAAGAAGATTTTATTTTTCGACCTTTTATCGACTATAAAACTCAACGATTTTTTTAACTTCTATATCTTTTGGTAACTCATCAACTGGTGGAACTTTTAAAATTTTAATTACCAATTTCTCCTCATCAACATTAATCCAAGATGGTGTTTCAAATCTTCCTTTATTCACCGCTAAATTATCCTTTATTTTTTCTCCTATTTTACTTGTCGGTTTTAAAGTTATTTCCTGTCCTGGTTTGACTTGAAAAGAAGGAATATCAACCCTTCTTCCATTAACTCTTATATGCCCATGATTAACAAACTGTCTTGCTTGGCTTCGAGAAATGGCAAATCCTGCTTTGTAAATCACATTATCTAACCTTTGTTCTAAAAACCTTAACAAGTTTTCTTCAACATTGCCTGTTTTTTTAGAAGCTTTCTTAAAATATATTTTCAATTGTTTTTCAGAAATTCCATATATTCTTTTCAATTTCTGCTTTTCCCTAAGTTGTTGACCATATTCAGAAAGTTTTGGATAACCTTTTAATCCATGGATGCCAGGTGGATATTTTCTTTTAAGAAGGGGACATTTGGAAGAATAGCATTTATCTCCTTTTAAATAAAGTTTCACCCCCTCTCGGCGACAAAGTCTACATTTTTTAAATAATTTTGCCATTTTTTAAATTATTATACTCGTCTTGGTTTAACCGGTCGACAACCATCGTGAGGAATTGGGGTAATGTCTTTAATTGATAAAATGTTTAATCCTGATTCCGCTAAGGCCCTAATAGCTGCATCTCTCCCTGTACCAATTCCTTTTACAAAAATCTGGATTTCTTTCAATCCAAATTTCTGAGCTTTACTTAAAGCATCTTTAACAATTACTCCCGCAGCATAAGGAGTTGCCTTTTTTGGTCCAGAAAAACCAACCTTTCCTGCGCTTGTAGAAACAAGAACATTTCCATTAGGATCAGTAATGGTGACAATCGTATTATTATAACTTGAATAGATATAAACTCTACCTTTTGGAACTTCTCTTACCGTTTTAGTCTTTTTTTTCGCCATAGTTTTAATTATGGTTTCTTAGATGGTTTGACTCTACCTGAACCCATTGTCCTTCTTACATTACCCCTAACTGTTCTTGAATTCACTCTGGTTGTTTGTCCTCTGACCGGTAAACCTTTTATATGTCTTATTCCTCGATAACAACCTATTTCTTTAAGCCTTTTAATATTAGAAAAAATTTCACTTCTTAATTCACCTTCGACCTTGTAATTTTTTTCAATTATATTTTTTAAAATATCTATTTCGTTTTCAGTTAAATCTTTAACTCTTTTATTAGGATCAATTTTTGCTATCTTTAAAATTTGATTAGACAAACTTTTTCCAATACCAAAGATATAGGTTAGAGCTATCTCCACCCTTTTGTTGTAAGGTAATTCTACTCCTGCGATTCTTGCCATATGTTTAAAATTAATTAACCTTGACGCTGTTTATGTTTCGGATTCTTTTTACAAATTACATAGATTCTTCCTTTGCGTCTAACTATTTTACAATCTTTACAAATTTTTTTAACAGATGTCCTCACTTTCATAAATTAAAATAAATTATCTTAATCTAATTTCAATTTTAATTTTTTTAATATCGGTAAACAATTCTTCCTTTCGTCAAATCGTATGGACTCAATTCAACCCTAACCCGATCACCAATAGAAATTTTAATTTTATTCATTCTCATCTTTCCGGAAAGATAGGCAAAAATCATCCTTCCGTCATCCAATTTTACTTTAAATGTGGTTGATGGTAAAAGTTCTTCAACGACTCCTTCAACTTCGATAAAATCCTTTTTACTCATACTGATTAAATTTGAAGATATAATATCAAAAGAAAATAAAATGTCAAGAATGTGAGTCAAAACCTATTTTTTCAATTTCTTCTTTTAATTTAATTTTAAATCTTTTAAATACCTCTTTTTTTATAAGCTTGATTAAAGATAAAACATCTTTTGCCTTTGCTTTGCCTTTATTAATAATAAAATTAGCGTGCTTTTCGCTAATTTTAGCATCACCGACTCTTTTTCCTTTAAGATTACACTTTTCAATCAACCAACCAGCAGGAATTATACCAGATTTTTTAAAAATTTGCAACTGTGGATATTTCATCAAAAATGTTTTTTTCAATTTACAGTTTTTGAAAATAGAACCAGCGCTAAAACCAGTTGGCTGGGTTTTTAAACGATAACTAAGATATTTTTTGATCAAATTTTGAATTTTTTTTCTTTTTCCTTTTTTTAATTTTATTTCAACTTCTAAAATAACATCTTTATTTTTTTGAAAGATACTTTTTCGATAATCAAAACCACACTTTTTCTTACTTAATTTTATAATTTTACCATTCCTTAAAACTTTTACATTTTTAATTATTTTAGAAAAATCAAAACCAAAAGCACCAGCATTTTGATAAACTGCACCACCAACTGAACCAGGAATGCCAATTGCCCACTCTAACCCAGTTAGACCCCTTTTTACTGATTCCTCTAATAATTCACTTAATAATAATCCAGCCCCAGCAATAATTTTACAATTTTTAATTTTCAATTTTTGATAATTAACTTTAATCACCAGCCCATAATATCCTTTATCTGAAACTAATAAATTGCTTCCATTACCTAAAATAAAATATGGAATCTTAAATTTTTTAGCTAAATCAATTGCCTTAATCAAATCTTTTTCATTTTTGGCAATAAAAAAATATTTGGCTGGACCACCAATTCTAAATGTTGTCCATTTTTTTAATGGTTCATTAAATTTTAAATTTTTACCCAATTCTTTTTTAAGTTTTTGATTTAACTTCATTTGACAGAGTTAATTATCTATATTATAATTGATACTAAAAGGAGGGAAAAATGAACAACAAAATAAAAGTTTTAAAAGAAATTTTAGAGTTAATGAAAGAAAAGGGTTGGACATTTTTAAAACTAGAATACCCTCAACTTTTAAAAATTGAAATTAAACGTTCTGTCTCTCAACTACCCCAAGAGCAAAAAATTCAACAAGAACAAAAAACTCAGACACTTCAAATTACGTCTCCCACGGTGGGTATTTTTTATCCGATTGTTCAACATCAAACGATAAAGAAAGGGGAAATATTAGGAAAGATAAAAATTTTAGGAATAGAATATGAAATTAAATCCCATGTTAACGGAAGAATTCTTTCAATCCTGAAAGAGGGCCCGGTAGAATTTGGAGAAACAATTGTAGAAATTGAGGTCAGCGAATAAGCTGGCCTCAATTTTTTAATAACTCTTTTAATTCTAAAGCATTTTCAATGGCATAACCATAAGCATCATTATCAAAATAACAGTAAACAGTTTTTTTATTTTTCACCAATTTTTTAATTTTTTCAGCGTAATCTTTTAACTGCTCCTTTGTATATTTTGAAGCATAAAGTTTCTCATGACCATGAAGTCGAAGATAAACATAATCAGCGGTAATGACTTCTTGATAGGGATAAGATGGTGTATCAGCCCAACATAAAGCAAAATTGTATTTTTTTAAAATTTTATAAATTTCATCTTTAAACCAACTCTCATGACGAAATTCAAAGGCGAAAAATTGACATAAATTTAAACATAAATCTTTACGAATAAAATTTCCTAATCTTTCCAATCTTTTAATGGTGATTTTATTAGCTTTAAAACTTGGTGGAAATTGAAAAAGTAATGGTCCTAACTTTTCTTTTAAAGCCAAGGCTCTTTGCCAGAATGTTTTAAAATCTTTCTCAATATCTTTTAATTTTTTTAAATGAGTAATTCTTCGCCAAACTTTTACCGAAAACAAAAAATTACTTGGCACCTTCTCTTGCCAATTTAAAAAAGTTTTTTCTCTTGGTAAATGGTAAAAAGAAGAATTTATTTCAACAGTTGAAAAATATTTAGCATAATAAGAAAGTAAATTGTCAGATTTCAAGTTTTCCGGATAAAAAATTCCTCTCCAATGCCAATAATTCCAACCGGATGTGCCAATAAAAACCCTTTCTTCCTTCATTAATTTTTATTATAATTTTTATTCAAGACTTGGCAAGATTTTTAAAAATGTTAAAATTTTAGAATATGGATTTAATTTTATTCAATTCATTAACGAGAAAAAAAGAGGTTTTTAAACCAATTAAGGATAAAATTGTTGGCATTTATACTTGTGGTCCGACAGTTTACAATTATGCTCATTTAGGAAATTTAAGAACTTATATTTTTGAAGATATCTTGAAAAGAGTTTTAATTTACAATGGTTATAAAGTAAAACATGTCATGAATATCACTGATGTTGGTCATTTAACTTCAAATGCTGACACTGGAGAAGATAAAATTGAACTGGAAGCAAAAAAGGAAAAAAGAACTGCTTGGGAAATTGCTGAGTTCTATACTAAAGAATTTAAAAAAGATCTAAAAGATTTAAACATTTTACCACCTGATGTTTGGGTAAAAGCAACCGAAACGATAAAAGATCAGATTGAGTTGATTAAAAAATTGGAAGAAAAAGGATTTACTTATATTACTGAAGATGGCGTTTATTTTGATACTTCAAAATTAAAAGATTACGGAAAACTTTCTCCATTAAAAAAGGAAAAAATTTTACCAGGAGCAAGAATTGATGTTAGGGGCAAAAAAAATCCAACCGACTTTGCCTTGTGGAAATTTACACCGCCTGGTGTTAAAAGACAAATGGAATGGGATTCACCTTGGGGTGTTGGTTTTCCTGGTTGGCATACTGAATGTGTAGTGATGGCAATCAAAAATTTAGGAATTCCGTTTGATATTCACTGCGGAGGGGTTGATCATTTATCTATTCATCACCCAAATGAAATCGCTCAGGCTGAAGCTGTCTATGGAAAAATTTTAGCTAACTTTTGGCTTCACGGCGAATTTTTAATTTTCGGTAAAGAAAAAATGGCGAAATCAAAGGGAGGTTTTATTACCTTGAAAACTTTAAAAGAGAAATCTTTTAATCCGCTTGCCTACCGCTATCTTTGCTTAACAACCCATTATCGTTCCAAATTAAATTTCAGTTGGGATTCTGTTGCCTCTTCACAAAACGCTTTAAATAAAATTTATGAGACATTAAGTGGTTTTAAAAAAGTTGGTAGATTAAATAAAGATTTCCAAGAAAAATTTTTAAAATTTATTAATGATGATTTAAATCTACCAGGGGCCTTAAGTTTGGTTTGGGAATTGATTAATTCAAATTTAGAGGGTGGTGAAAAATTAGCAACTTTATTTGATTTTGATAGAGTTCTTGGATTGAAACTAAAAGAGACTTGGCAAAAATCGAAAATAGTTCCTAAAAAAATAAAAGAATTGGTTTTAAAAAGAGAGAAGTTGAGAAAAGAAAAAAAATGGGATGAGGCTGATAAATTAAGGGAAGAAATTAGAAAGGCTGGTTATCAAATTGATGATAGTCCGGATGGGCCAATTATTAAAAAAATTTTTGAATAAAATTTAAATTGGGAACTAAAATTCTTCTTTTGTTGGGAGAGTAATTGGTGGCTCTCCTTTTTTTGCTTTTGTTTTTTTAAGTAATGGAGCTTCAACAGTGGTCACAGGGAAATGATAAATAGTTGCCAACTCTTCAATGTTAAGAATAAAACCATTTGTTCCCCTTCTAAAACTTCTTTCTTTATAAGCTCTTAATAATTCGGTTTGTTTTTTAGCCACATATTTTTCTGGGGAAAAAGAGAAAGAACTTGGTGGCATTGTTTTTACATAATCGTCTGGTTTAAAGCCATTCATATCCAAAGTATTGAATTGATTAAAAGCGCCTAAAACTCCTGGAACCGCTCTATGAACATCATAAATTTCTTTTTTGGCTAAATAAATAATCCTAATTTTTGTTCGAAAACCTATTTTAGAAATTTTTCTTTCTATCGCAGAAACAATTTCTTTTTCGCCTGGTGAAAGGAAACTTATTAAACTAGGAGGAGATTCTTTTTCTATTTTTTCAGCTTCACCCCCTCCAACTTTTTCACCAAAAAATATTTCATAAAGAAAATTTGATAAACTGCCTAAACCTTTTGAAATTAAAGAATATAAAAAACCACCCCCACCTTTTGTTTCTTCTTTTGCTCCAATTAATTTTTTTACTAATGCCTCACCTCTTTTTTTCCAAGCTATACCACCAAAAGTAATAAGAATTTGAATCCATACCTGCTCACCATCACGAAGTTTAGCTAATACTTCTAAAAGATTTGAAAGTGGATCTTTAAATTCTCCAGAAAGAGGATGTTCAAAAGCATGATAAGTTCTAATTGGAAATGCCTCATGATTGTAAAGAACCATTTCTGTCCCCCAAAGATTATACTCTTCATTGGGAAATTTATCTGGAATATCTTTAGTATAGTCTTCAACTTCATAAATTTCAGTGTTTGGATATTCGCCATAGAAAGCAGATTCTACCAGTTCTCGATATTCTTGTTGGGTCCTTACTAAAAATTGAATTCGGCCATTAATACTAACAATTTCGAAAGAAAAACGAGGCTGAGTAAAAATTGAAGCACTTGCTTTAAAACCTTCAGCTGATCCAGCAGTTGCTAAATGAGCAAAAAGTCTTTCTGTCACTTCTGGTCCGTGAGGATTATCTCTTGGTATATCAATTCCTAAAAGAACATATTTTTTATTTTTTTCTTCATTTATTTCTTTTCGATATCTAATGATTTCAGAAATTGCCCATAAAAATAAAAATGTAAAAATAATCCAACCACCAGCGGTAATCAAGCGCCAAATAAAAACAAAAAATGGTAAGTCAGCTAACTTTAAAATTGACTCCCAATCAATAACAATTCTTGGAAGATCTATCAAAAAAGGCATATAAATTATTTTAACATAAATTTAAAAATAGAAAATAAAGTTTTTACAACCCTTCCTCTTTAAGCTTTTCTAACAATTCTCTCTGTCTCTTAGTCAATGTTTTTGGAATCTTTATATGAACTGTTAGAAGATGATCTCCTCTTCCCTTTTTCTTTAAATAAGGCACCCCTTTACCACGAATTCTAAAGACTTGTCCAGACTTTGTTCCAGGTGGAATCTTTAAAATTACCTCTCCATCTATTGTTTTAACTTTCACTTTAGAACCTAAAACAGCCTCAGAAATTGAGATTTCTTTTTCACTTAAAATATCATAATTTTTTCTTTTAAACTCTGGATGTGGTCTTACCCTAATTCTCAAATATAAATTACCTGCTTTCCCGCCCTTTAATCCTGCCTCACCTTGCCCAGTTAAAACAATAGTTTGTCCATCATCAATTCCCGCAGGAATTTTTACCTTTAATGTTTTCCTTTCCCTAATCCTCCCTTCACCATCACATTTTAAACATCTTTTTTCTGGAATTTTCCCCTCACCTTTGCATTTTGGACAAGTAGATGTTAATCTTACCTGACCAAAAAATGTTGATTTTGTTTGAATAACTTGCCCAGAACCGTGACAAATTGGACAAGTTATAAATTTAGAATCTTTAGCTATGCCACTACCTTTACATTCGGGACAAATACTAAACTTATCTAAAGAAATTTCTTTTTCTGTTCCAAAAATTGCTTCTTCAAAATCAATAACTAATTCTGAATATAAATCTCTTCCCTTCCTAGCTCTTGTTTTAGTTCTTTCCCCCATGCCAAAGAATTCAGAGAAAAGATTACTAAAACCAAAATCTTCTTCCTCAAAAAAATCTTTCATTGCTTCAGCATAAGTTGCCCAATCGCGGAAACCTTCAAAACCAGTAAAACCACCACTGGCTTTAGCCTGTTCAAATGCAGAACCATACTGATCGTATAATCTTCTTTTCTCTGGGTCGGATAAAACTTCATAAGCTTCATTAATTTTTTTAAACTTTTCATTCATCTCTTTATATTCTGGTTTTCCGTAATATTTATCAGGATGATATTTCTGGACCAATTCTCGATAGGCTCTCCTTATTTCTTCAGGTGAAGCATCTCTTGGGACACCTAAAATTTCGTAGTAGTCAGCCATAGATTTTAAAATTTAAAATCTTCTCCCTCTTTCATCACCTTTTCAATTTTGACAATTCGAAAAATTAAAAGTATTTGAAAAATTAAAATGATAAAAATCATTACTAACCAGGAAAATGGAACAAAAATGATTTCTAGAAAAAGAAAAAGGGAAATGGCTGAAATGATTGGAAGATATTTTAAATAAGGACCAAGTAAATCATTTAACCTTTTATTAATCAATTTATTAACTATTTCAAAAACTTTTTCATTTTCTTTTATCTCAACATTAAGGCTTTTTGCTAATTTATCTCTTTCTTTAGCAATAAGTGATGGTTCAATTTTTTTAGCTTCCTCTTTTAAAATTTGAGAAATTTCTGGATCTTTCAAAATTTCTTCAAAGGAAATTTCACTAATTTTCTTACCTTGGAATTTTTTAAAAATTTCTGGAGAAAATTTAGCCCAGTTTATTCTCTCAAAGGCTAATTTCATTGCTAAAATTTCATCAATATTTTCTTCCAGATCAAAAAAATTTAAGTTTTCATTTTTAATTAAAAATTTTTTAGCAAAATCGAAAGTTTTTGGTGGTAAATTAAAATTATTGATTTTTATTAAAGGATAAAAATAGGAAAGAAGAGCAAAAAAACCAGCGAGAAAAAACAAAATTAACTTTAAACTATTTCTAAAAATTGATCTTAAAGAAATTTTTAAGCGCTCATTTCTTTCTTTTTGAATCAAAAATCTGGCAAAAACAAAACTTAAAAAGACAATGAATAAACCGATCAATAAATAATAATGAAATTTAAAGAAGAGGAAAAAATTCGATAGAGAAAGGAGAGAAATGAGTAAAAAAATTCCTTTATTTTCAACCAAAAGTGAAAAAATCAAAAGAAAGACTAAAAAAAACAAAAATGAAACAGTAGTTAAAATTAAAGATCTTTTGGTTAAGTCTCCTTTCAAATAAAGATTTGAAAGGTTTAACCAAAATAAAGCAGCTGTAAAAAGGAGTAAAATCGAAAAAATGAAAGTTTTAATTATTTTTCTTTTTTCCATTTTTATTTACTTTCTTCAAACTCAGCTTCGATTGGTCCCTCGTCTTTCTTTTCTTTATCTTCCTGTTTCTGTTGGGCTTGCTGACGATAAAGCTCTGTTCCTATCTTTTGAATTTCTAAAGAAAGTTCATCCATTGCTTTTTTAATTAGATCGGCCTCATTTCCTTTCATCACTTTTTCTAATTCGGCAATCTTCTCTTCTATTTTCTTCTTATCATCATCTTTTATTTTATCAGCAAAATCCTTTAATGTCTTGTTAGCACTATAAATTAGAGAGTCAGCCTGATTCTTTAGTTCAGCTAATTCTTTTTTCTTTCTATCTATTTCTGCATACTGCTCTGCCTCTTTTCTCATTCTTTCAATTTCTTCTTTTGAAAGTGCTTTTGTTTCTTTAATAACAATCTGTTGCTCTTTACCAGTTGCTTTATCTTTTGCCTTTACTGTTAAAATACCATCAGCATCGATATCAAAAGTTACTTCAATTTGCGGAACACCTCTTGGGGCTGGTGGAATTCCATCTAAAATAAATCGTCCTAATGTTTTATTATCAGCTGCCATTGGTCTTTCTCCTTGTAAGACATGAATTTCAACTGATGTCTGGTTGTCAGCGGCGGTGGTAAAAATTTGGCTTTTAGAAGTAGGAATGGCAGTATTTCTTTCAATAATTGGTGTCATTATTCCGCCTAAAGTTTCAATTCCTAAAGTTAATGGAGTAACATCGATTAGCTGAACTTCTTTTACCTCTTTATCTCCTGCTAAGATTGCTGCTTGAATAGCCGCTCCCATGGCGACACATTCTGTTGGATCAATTCCTCTTTCAATCTTTGGCCCAAAATAATCTTCTATAAACCTTTGAACAATCGGCATTCTGGTTGGACCACCGACTAAAATAATTTTCTCTATATCTTGTGGTCTTAATTTAGCATCCGCTAAAGCCTGTTCTATTGGTCCGCGACATCTTTCAATCACCGGCATCACCAACTGTTCTAATTTTGCTCTTGTTATTTTCATTAAAAGATGTTTTGGACCTTCGGATGTAGCAGTAATAAATGGTAAATTTATTTCAGTTTCTAAAACAGAAGAAAGTTCAATTTTTGCTTTTTCAGCTGCCTCTCTAATTCTTTGCATTGCCATTTTATCTTTCCTTAAATCAATCCCTTCACTCTTTTTAAATTCTTCGACAATATAATCAATCAAAATATTATCCATATCTGTTCCACCAAGTTGGGTATCACCGGAAGTAGCAATCACTTCAAAAACTCCACCACCAAAATTCATGATTGTCACATCTAATGTTCCACCACCAAAATCAAAAACCAAAACCTGTTGATCTTTCTCTGAAACCTTATCAAGACCATAAGCCAAACAGGCAGCGGTTGGTTCGTTAATAATTCTAATCACTTCCAAACCAGCAATTGCTCCAGCATCTTTTGTTGCTTGTCTTTGGGCATTATCAAAATAGGCAGGAACAGTAATTACTGCCTTTTCCACCTTATCTCCTAAGTACAACTCAGCGTCTCTTTTTATTTTTTGTAAAACAAAAGCGGAAAGCTGTTGAGGGGTGTACTCTTTACCAAAAGCCTTATATTTATAATCAGTTCCCATTTTTCTTTTAAAAGCAGTAAAGGTTCCTTCAGGATTAGCCACTGCCTGCCGTCTGGCTGGTTCACCAACCAAAATCTGACCGTCCTTAGTAAAAGCAACATAAGAGGGAAATGCTTTTGCTCCAAACAAAGTAGTCCCTTCCGCAGAAGGAATCATTTTTGGTCTGCCAGCCTCAACATAGGCGGCAGCTGAGTTTGAAGTTCCTAAATCAATGCCAATTATTTTAGGCATAAAAAATCCTCTTTCCACAACTTTTAAAAGAAAAGTTGTGGTTTAATCGACCTTTTAAAAATCTATTTCTGGCTTTGCTTTTTGCTCTTTTTAACTTTTACTTTTATTTTTTTCTCCTTAGCTTTAGCCGCCTTGGGAATAGTGATTGTTAAAATTCCATCTTCATAAGTTGCCTCTGCTTTATCACCAATTACTGGGGTTGGTAAACTAACTGCTCGGTAAAAACTACCATAGCGAACCTCTTTCCGATAATAATCCTCATCTTCAACTTCTGATTTTCTCTCACTTTTTCCTTTAATAATCAAGGTATTGTCTTCCACGGAAATTTCAACATTTTCTGGCTCAATTCCAGCAATCTGAGTTTCAACAACTAAATTGTCTCCCTTTTCATAAATATCAACCGGTGGAATAAATTCAGCACTTTTAATTTCTGGCCATATTTCTTTAAATTCTTCAAACCATTTCTCAACTTCTTCCCACGGCCAAAGCCAAGGTCTCCACGGAACTAACGGCATAAGAGATTAATTTATCTTTAAATGATCTTTAAAAATTTCGACCTTTTATTTTATAATAACTTTTGCTACTTTTATTACTTTTCCATTCATTTTATAGCCAGAACTAACTTCTTCAACAATTTCATCTCCTTCCCCTCTTTTTTCAACCACTTCATGAAACTCTGGGTTAAATTTTTCACCGATAGTTTTTATTTTTTCAACCCCTAATTTTTTAAATAGATCATCAAATTGCTTTTTTATCTGTTCAAGCCCTTTAACAAAATCTTCGTTTTTATCTTTATGTTCCAAGGCTCGATTAAAATGTTCGTAAATCGGCAAAATCTCTAAAATCAAGTTAACATTAGCAAACTGAATCCATTCACTTCTCTCTCTTTCAATTTCCCTTTCTCGGTTAATGTAATCAGCTTTCGCCCTCTGCCAACCAGCCAAATATTCTTTTGACTTCTTCTTTTCTTCTTCTAACTCTTTCTTTAACCTTTCAATTTCTTCCTTAAGTTTTTCAATATTTAATTCTTCCTTTTCAGTTTTGCTCATATATTAATTTTTTAATAAATTTAATTAATCCAACATTTTTATTATAATCCATTCTCACTGGTCCCAAAATTCCAATAACAATTTTTTGATTATCCAATTTGATCTCATCAAGAATTACTGTCGATTTATCACCAAACGGATTTTCCTTACCAATCAAAATTTCCATCTTTTCTATCTTATCAAAAATCTTTCCCATTGTCTTATCTAAATGATCAATTATTTCTGAAATTTTATAAATAAGGAAGAAATCTTTAAATTCTGGTTGACGAAAAAGATGAGAAAGACCGGTATAGAAGAAATCATTTTTTGAAAAAGCAACAATAACTGCTTCCTCGGCAATTTCTGCCATCTTTTTGGCTATTTCTTTAATCATCTGCCTTTTTTCCAAATATTTCTCTTTAAGATGTCTAAAGATTCTTTTCTCTAAAGGTGATGGTTCAGTTTCCTTTAAAAAGTTTTTGAGAAAGAAATTGAATCCGCGGATTGTTGGAATTTTACCAGCTGAAGTATAGGGTTGGATAAGAAAACCTTTTCTGGTTAAATCAAGCATCTCATTTCTTATCGTCGCTGAACTTAATTTCGGAAATTCCTTTCTTACGATGGTTTTTGAACTAACTGGTTTTGCTTTTTTTATATACTCTTCAACAACCGTTTTTAAAATCTTCTTTTTTCTTTCAGTAAGCATATTCTTTAATAATTATATTATAATTAGCACTCTCAAGTCAAGAGTGCTAACCTGTGGATAACTTATCTTTTTATTTTTGATACCCCTTCGGATATTTCTGATGAAAATTCCAGGCTGTTTTAATAATCGTTTCTAAATCAGAGTATTTTGGTTGCCAGCCAAGTTCTTTTTTTATTTTGGCTGAAGAAGCGATTAAAACTGGAGGATCGCCAATTCTTTTTGGAGCAATTCTAACAGGAATTATTCTTTTTGTAATTAAAATACATTTTTCCAAAACTTCTTTCACTGAAAATCCTTTTTCAGAACCTAAATTATAAACTTTACTCTTTTTCTTTTTGACTAAAAATTTTAAAGCAAGAATATGAGCATGAGCTAAATCAATGACATGAATGAAATCTCTAATACAAGTTCCATCTTTTGTTGGATAATCATCTCCATAAATTTCAAAATATTTTTTCTGACCCAAAGCAACTTTCAAGATATTAGGAATAAGATGTGTTTCTGGGCGATGATCCTCACCTATTTTGCCGGATAAATCAGCCCCAGCGGCATTAAAATAACGGAGTGAAATATATTTTAAACTATATTTTTTATCAAAATATTCTAATAATTTTTCAAAAAGATATTTTGTTTGACCATAAATATTGATTGGCTTTAAAGGATGGTTTTCTTTGATGGGAATTTTTTTTGGTTGACCATAAACCGCAGCTGAAGAAGAAAAAATAATAAATTTAATTTTGTTTTCAACCATGACTTCTAATAAATTTAAACCATTTAAAACATTGTTATTAAAATATTTCTCTGGTTTTTTCATTGATTCGCCTGCTTCAATAAAAGAAGCCAAATGAATCACAATTTTTGGCTTATATTTTTTAAAAACTTGATTAAGTTTATTTTTATCAGCCAAATCTCCAAAAATAAAAAAACCCCCTAAGATTGCCTGGCGATGACCTTTAACTAAATTATCATAAATAAAAACTTGATGCTTTTCTTCTAAAAGTTCTTTCACAAGATGAGAGCCAATATAACCAGCCCCACCAGTAATTAAAATTTTCATAGTTATTCATTATTATTTTATACCATTTATTTTTTTATCCGCCGCGGGTGACAAATTTTGGCCATTTAAAATGAATTTCTTTACTATTCCATGGTATTCGATATTCGTCTGGCTTTTTGTAGTTATAAACTTTTGTGGGAATATTTAAAATTTTAGCACCTTTTTTTGTTAAGGCAGTGAAACCATGAACAACACCTTTTGGAATTTTTAACAAAATATGTTTTCCTTTTTCTTCTGGGGCAGATAAAATAAAACTCATTGTTTTACCATAAGTTTTAGAATTTTTTCTAGTATCATAAAGTCCAACTAATGCCTTTCCCTGCAAACAAACAAAGTAATCATCCTGCAATTTATGATAATGCCAGGCCTTTGCCACTCCGTATTTACAGAAAGTTATATAAACCTGACCAAATTTCTGAAAAATTTTATCATCAGCTCGCATTATCTCCATTAAAAACCCGCGATCATCTTTAATCACTTTTAATTTTTTTATTTCCACCCCTTGAATCATATTTTTTATTATTTTAATTTTTCTATTATTTTATAAATATCCCCTGCTCCCATGATTAAAAGAATATCATTATTTTTTAAATTTGTCAAAATAATTTTTTTTGTTTCATTTAAGTCTCGAGCATAAAAAACATTTTTTTTCTTTTCAATTTTTTTTATTGCTTCAACCAAATCTTTTGAACTAATATCTTGATCTTTTTTTTCTTCCCGGCCAGCAACACTATAAATTTCAGAAATAATCACTAAATCTGCCTCATTAAAACTCTTAACAAAATCATTAAAAAGAGCTTTTGTTCGATGATGGTGATGTGGTTGAAAAACAGCAAAAATCCTTCTTTTAGGGAAAAACTCATGAGCTGCTCTAATTGTATTTTTCACCGCTGTTGGATGATGAGCATAATCAGAAACAATTTTCAATTTCAGATTTCCAATTTTAAGTTCTTTAATTTCAAACCTTCGCCAAGCACCAGAGTAATTTTCTAAAACTTCTTTAATAATTTCAGGTTTAACCCCTAAACTTAAAGCACAAGCAGAGGCAGCTAAGCAATTGTAAATATTAAAAATTCCAGGGATTTTCAATTTAATTAAACTATGGATTAAACTATGGAGCTCGGAGCTCCATAGTTGGAATTTTTGATAGCCAGATCCAGTTTCAATATTTTTTGCCATGACATCAGCTGGTTTTTTTATGCCATAACTAATAATTTTTCGATGGGGTAAAAGTTTTTTTAATAAATTTTCGTCATCAACATTTAAAATAATTTTTCCATGAGAGGGCAATTTATCAATATATTTTTGAAAGTGAGAAACAATATCATTTAAATCTTTGTAATAATCTAAATGATCTTCTTCTAAATTAGTCAAAACAATAATTTTTGGATAAAGATTTAACATATGAGCTTTCCATTCGCAGGCCTCAACCACTAAATATTTACTTTTCCCAAATCTTAAATTTCCTTCTTTAAAATTATTTATTTTTGAACCAACAATGACTGTTGGATCAAAGCCAGCTTTTTCCAAAATCAAACCAATTAAAGCCGTGGTTGTTGTTTTACCATGAGTACCAGAGACAGCAATAGTAAAAAATTTTTTTGATAATTCACCCAAAAATTCTGGATAAGATAATTGCCGAATTTTAAATTTTTTAGCCATTAATCTTTCTGGATTTTTTTCTGGCACTGCTGGTGAGTAAATAACCAAATCAACATCTTTCTCTAAATTTTCTTTTCGATGGCCAATAAAAATTTTTGCTCCCTTTTTCTTTAATTCATCAACAATTTCTGAATTAACCAAATCAGAACCAGAAACTTTCTTTCCTAACAAAATCATCATTTTAGCAATAGCGGAAACACCAATCCCACCAATACCGATAAGATGAACTTTTTTGATTTTTTTAAAATTCATAATAAATTTAAAATTTCATTAACGATTTTCTCTTCTCCTTTAGGGGGCATAATTTTTTTGATGTTTTTTGACAATTTCTCTCTTAAATCTTTATTTTCAATCAAAAATTTTATTTCTTTTAACAATTTTTCTTCATCTAATTTTTTTTGATTTAAAACAACAACCGCATTTTTCTCCGCAAAATATTTGGCGTTTGCTTCTTGATGAGAATCAGGAATGGGAATAATTATTGCTGGCTTCCCTAAAACTGATAGTTCACTTAAAACATTTATTCCGGCGCGGGAAATAACCAAATCAGCAACCGCATAAGCATCAGCCATTTCTTCAGTTAAAAATTCATAAAGATGATAATTTGGAATTTGGGATTTAAAATTTAGGATTTTGGATTTTCCTTTTCCGGTTAAATGAATAATCTGAGAAAATTTAGTCAATTCTGGTAAAATTTTCCAAATTAAATTATTTAAAAATAAGGCTCCTGTCCCACCGCCTAAAACAAGAAGGGTTGGTAAATTTTCTTCTAAATTAAATCTTTGAATGGCTCTTTTTCTATCACCATTTAAAATAAATTTTCTCATTGGCTGACCGGTTAAAACTGTTTTATTTTTAGGAAAATCATTTAATGAGACTTCAAAAGAAACGGTAATTTTTTTCGCAAAAGGGGCTAAAATTTTATTGGTTAGGCTTGGAATAATGTCTTGCTGATGAATAATGCTCGGAATTTTTAAAAACCAACCAGCTAAAACAACTGGGACGCTGACATAACCACCAGCCCCAATAATTAAATCAGGTTTAAAATTTCTTAAAATAAAAAGTGATTGCCAAAAACCAATTTTTAAGCGAATGATATCTAAAAAATTTTGCCACGAAAAATAACGACGAAGTTTACCAGAAAAAATCTGACAAAATTCAAAATTATAATTTTTTATCATTTCTTTTTCCGGTAAGCCACGCCTTGTACCAATAAATAAAAATTTTGCTTCCGGATAATTTTTTTTAATTTCCTCGGCAATGGCTAAAAGTGGAGAAACTGATCCACCTGTTCCACCACCTGTTAAAATTACTTTCATATATATTTAGAAATATTAACTAAAATTCCTAAAGCCATCAAATTAAAAACCATCGCTGATCCCCCATAACTTATTAAAGGAAGTGGTACACCGGTTAAAGGAAAAATTCCAAGCATGGCAGAAAGATTAATAATTGATTGAAAACCAAACCAACTCACAATACCAATTGAGATAAGTCTTGAAAATAAATCAGGAGAAAGTTTAGCAATTTTAAATCCCCGCCAAATTAAAAGAAAGTACAAAAGAATGATTAAAACTGTTAAAATAAAACCCATTTCTTCAGCAATGACGGCAAAAATTGAATCACCAAAAACTTCTGGAAGATAAAAAAACTTTTGACGAGAAAGACCAATCCCTCGACCAAAAATTCCTCCTGAACCAATAGCAATTAAGGCTTGCTGAAGATGATAAGAAATACCAAGGGGGTCTACTTGAGGAGAAAGCAAAACAAGAATTCGATTTTTAAGATAGGGAAAAAGATTAATAAAGATTGGAAGAAGGAATAAAAAAACAGTAAAAATTAAAAAAAGATAGATTAAATTACCGCCAGCCACAAAATAAATGGTAAAAGAAATCAAAAAAATAATAAGAAGACCACTGAAATTTGGTTGCTTGATAATCAAAAAAGAAATAATTGCTAAAATAAAAAGAAATGGTAAAAATGTCGAAGAAAAGCTTTTTATCTCTTTTTCTTTTTTAGTAAAAAAATCAGAAAGAAAAATGATTAAGGAAAGTTTTAAAGCTTCGATTGGTTGAAAAGAAAAAAATTTCAAATCTATCCAACGTTTTACCTGATGACTAACACTAAAACCAGGAACAAAGACAAGAACAAGAAGAAAAATTGAAAAAATAAAAAGGGGAAGTGAAATTTTTTGCCAAAATTTATAATTAATAAATGAAAAAATGAAGAAAAAAATCAGGCCCGGAATTAAACCTTTAATAATCTGATGTTTCAAATAATAAAGTGGATCTTTAAAATTTTTATAAGCAATAACTGAACTAGCTGAATAAAGAAAAATGAGGCCAATGATTAAGATAAGGAAAGTAGAAAAAATAAGTAAATAATCTGGTTGAGAAATTCTTTTCATAATTTTTTAACTGCTTTAATAAATTCTTGAGCGCGATGATAGGCATTTTTAAAAATTCCAAAACTGGCACAACCAGGTGAGAGTAAAACAATATCATCTTTTTCAGCCAAACTTGATGCTTTTAAAACTGCTTCTTTCATATTCTTAACTTTTAAAATTGGTTTAAAATTTAAAGTTGATAGTTTTAATTCAATTTTTTCTGTCGCGCTGCCGGGTAAAAGAATAACTGCCTTACATCTTTTTTTTATTTCTTTAACCATTTTCTCAAAATTTAAATTTTTATCAGCACCACCAGAAATAAGAATTATTTTTTGATAAGGAAAATTTTTTAAAGCGGTTATTGTCGCCTGGGGAACTGTGGCCATACTATCATTGTAATATTTTACACCTTTTAAAATTCTAATTAATTCTAAACGATTTGGTAAACCTTTGAATTTTTTTAGAATTTTTTTTATTTTTTTTGATGAGACTTTAAAGAGACAAGCAACGGTCAGGGCAGCAAGAATATTTTCTAAATTGCTTTTATTTTTAATTTCTTGCAAAGAAACAATTTCCTTTTCTTTATCTTTTTTAAAAATTATTCTTCCATCTTTAATAAAAAGGGAGTTTTTTCTTTTCAACATTTTTTGGGAAAAATAAAAAACCTTTCCTTTTGCCAAACGAGCAAATTTTTTAGTAATTTTATTATCAAAATTTAAAACTAAGATGTCTTTTTTTCTCTGAAACTTAAAAATTAATTTTTTTGCTTCAATATAATCTTTAAAACTTTTATAACGATCTAAATGATCAGGAAAAATTGTTGTCAAAACAGCAACCTGAGGGCTTTTTTTAAGATGAGCCATATCCTCAAGTTGCCAGGATGATAATTCAAGAACAGCTAAAGAATAATTTTTATTCAAATAATTAAGAGGTGATTGACCTATATTTCCTGCTAAAAAAACTTTTTTCTTAGCTTCTTTTAAAAATTGATAAATTAAAAAGGAGGTTGTTGATTTTCCTTTTGTTCCGGTGACGCCAATAATTTTTCCTTTAAACAATCTAAAAAAAATTGAAATATCTGTTTCAATTGGAATCTTGTTTTTTTTAGCAATTTTTAGAAATTTTGAATCTGATGGAACCGCTGGATTTTTAATGATTAAATCAGCATTAGTGAAATCTTTTTCATCGTGTTTTCCTAAAACATATTTGATTGGTAATCCTTTTAACTTATCAATTGATTCTTTTAATTGACTTTTTTTCTTTAAATCGGTAACTAAAACTTGAGCCTTATTTTTTATTAACCATTTAACAACTCCAACACCTCCCCCAATTAATCCCAAGCCCATGACAACAACCTTTTTCCCCTTTAGGTTTTTAAAATTTATCATATAAATTTAGTATATCAAAAAATCGCCAAATTGGCGAACTAATTTTTCTTTTTATCCCTCAACTAAATGAAAAGTCTCTCAATCAAAAAAATCATTAAGCCAAAAGCAGCGCAAATACCACCAACCAACCAAAACCGCATAACAATTTTTGGTTCAGGAATTCCCTTTGCTTCTAAGTGATGATGATAAGGTGTAGAAAGAAAAACTTTTCGATGGAAAAATTTTTTTGAAATCACTTGAATAATTACTGATAAAGATTCCCAAACAAAAGGGAGACAAATAATCGGTAAAAGAAAAACTGTATTAGTTAACATGACAATCACTGCTAATGTTACTCCTAAACCCATCGCTCCAGTATCACCCATAAAAAATTTTGCCGGATAGATATTATGCCAAAGAAAGGCAATTAAGGCACCAACAATTACTCCACAAAAGGCAGATAAATTAGTTTTTTCCTGAAGAAAGGCAATAATTCCAAAAACAACAAAAGCAATTAATAGCAAACCACCAGCCAAACCATCAAGTCCATCAGTTTCGTTAACGGAAAAAGCAGTCGCTACCACCACAAAAACAAAAAGTGGAATATACCAAAATTTAATTTCAAAATTTCCTAAAAATGGAATATGGATCACGCTCCATTCCAATTTGAAATAAAACCAAAGGGCACCAGCTAAAGCAATTAAAGTATAAAGGATCAATCTTTCTCTCACCCTTAAACCTCCACCCTTTAGTTCACTTCTTCTTATATCAACAAGATCATCTATTAGCCCAATAATTGATGAAGCAACAAGAGCTCCTAATGGAAGAAATGTTTCTTTTCTCACTAAAAAGTTTAAAATTTTAAAAATATCATGATTTGTCATCTGACGGAGGAAAAAAATTAATAATATTAAAAAAAGAGTCGTCACCCAAACAATTAAACCACCCATTGTTGGTGTGCCTGCTTTTTTCTTATGCAATTCGGTATAAATTGGTGTTTGGCCATTATTACGAATTTTTTTTCCTAATTTATATCTATTTAAAAAGTTAATTAAAAAAGGAAGCCAAGCAATGGCTAAAAGAAAAGAAAAAATAGTTAAAAATATAATTTTGATGATAGCTAAAAGTTCCATAATTTTTAAATTTCAAACTCAAGATCAATTAAAAACATCACTGAATTTTACCAGCTATATATTCTGCCATTTCAATAAGTCGACAAGCATACCCATATTCATTATCATACCAGGCAACAACTTTAACAAAATCTTCATTTACCATTGTCAATAAACTATCAACAATTGCCGAATGAGAATCTCCCTTAATATCAGTAGAAACTAATGGTTCATCAATTACTTTCAAAATTCCTTTCAGTTTACCCTCTGCTTCTTTTTTAAAAAGATTGTTTAGTTCATCTTTACTTGTCTTTTTTTCGGTTTGACAAATTAAATCAAGAATACTCACGGTTGGCACTGGCACCCTTAAAGAAATACCATCAAGTTTTCCTTTTAATTCGGGAATAACTTCGTTAATCGATTTTGCTGCACCAGTTGAGGTTGGAATGATTGATAAAGAGGCTGCTCTGGCTCTTCTTAAATCTTTATGGGGTAGATCCAAAATCCTTTGATCATTTGTATAGGCGTGAGTAGTGGTAAAAAAGCCTCTTTTAATCTTTAAATTTTCATGAATAACCTTGACAATTGGTGCTAAACAATTTGTTGTACAAGAAGAATTTGAAATAATAAAATCTTTTTCTGGATCAAATTTTTCTTCATTAACACCTAAAATGTAGGTTGGAATATCAGGATCTTTTGGTGGGGCAGAAATAATTACTCTTTTTGCTCCAGCTTTCAAATGCTTTTCAGAATTTTCTTTATCGGTAAAAACACCAGTACATTCTAAAACAATATCAATTCCTAAATTTTTCCAAGGCAAATTTATCGGATCTTTTTCAGCAAAAACTCTAATTTTTTTCCCATCAACAATTAAATGATTTTCATCATAACCAACATTTCTTTCGTATCTGCCATAAAGAGAATCATATTTTAAAAGATGAGCTAAAGTTTTAGAATCAGTTAAATCATTAATAGCAACTATTTCTAATCCTTTATTAAAACCAATTTTGAAAGCCAATCGACCAATTCTTCCAAAACCATTGATAGCAATTTTTGTCATATTTTTATTTTAATAATTCAGCGATGGTTTGACCAAATTTTTTAGCTGAGCTTGGACCATTGGCGGTAACAATTTTCCCATCAACGACAACATCCTGATCAAGATAAATAGCATTTTCTTTTTTAATTTCTTCAATAAATGACTTATCGATAAATGATGACCAAACAGTTGCTTTTTTATTAGAAAGAACCCCCGCTTTGGCTAAAATTACTGGAGCAATACAAATTGCTCCCAAAACTTTATTTTTTTCCACTGCCTCTTTTGCTAAAGAAAGTGCTTTATCATTTTCAAAATATTGAGTAGTTCCAGGTCCGCCAATAAAAACTAAACCATCATACTCATTAAGATCAATTTCCTCCAATGTTTTATCAATTAAAATCTTTCCTCCTAAAACACCTTTCGCTTCACCTTTTTTCAAACTCGCAACAGTAATTTGAACTCCTTCATCTTCAAGTGCTTTTTTTGTTTGATTAAATTCAATATCTTGATAATCATTAAAGGCAACAACCAAAACTACTTTTTTATTTTCAAAAGGCATATTTTCCATCATTGTTGTTTCCTTTTTTTGACAACTTAAACCGGTTAAGAAAATGAAAATGGTGATTAAAAGAATAACTAGAAATTTTTTATTTATCATAAATTTTTTTAATTTCAGAAAGGGGTACCTCTAAAATTGTATCATCATCAATTTTTAAATCAATACTTTCTTTTAAAATATGCCAACCAACAACTTCACCTTCTTTATCTTTTGTTTTAACCTTTGCTCCGAGAGGTGGAAATTTTTTTGATTCTTCTAAATAAATTTCTCTTTCAAAAGCAAGACAGCATTTAAGCCGACCGCAAATCCCAGAAACTCTTTCCACACCGCGACTAGTTAAAGATTGATCTTTAATAAAATCAGTTGATATTCCACCTAAATTTTTCAAAAAAGAAAAACAGCAAACAATTCTTCCGCAAGGGCCAAAACTGGAAAAAAATTTTACCTCTTCTCTTGGATTAATTTGATGAAGTCTTATTGATTTACAAAATTCTTTTGAGAGATCTTTAACTAAATTCCGAAAATCCAATCTTTCCGGAGCGATAAAAGCAAAAACTATTTTCCCACCGTCTAAAGAAAGATGGGCATCAATTAATTTCATTGGTAATGTCGATTTTTTAACTATCTCCTCAGCCCTATTTAAAATTTCTTTTTTCTTTTTTTCTTTATTTTTCTTTTTTTCCAAATCTTGTTCGGTTGCTTTTCTAATTATCACCACTTTTTCTTTTATCTCTTCATCATTTTCTTTAATTTCAATAATTTTTGCTAAATCTATATTACTTTCAAATTTAATTACTACTTCATCGCCAATTTTGAATTTTAAATTCTTTTTTGTTTTATATTTAAGAGTTTTATCCCAAGGTTCTAATTTTAAATGAAAAACGGGCATAATTATATCTCAAATCTTTTAAATCCTTTTATCTGAATATTTTCTCCCAATTTAGCAATCTTTGATTTAATTAACTCCTCAACTGTTATCTTTTCGTCTTTAATAAATGGTTGTTTCATTAAACAATTGGTCTGGTAGAATTTTTCTAATTTCCCTTGAACAATTTTCTCTATTACTTGAGGCGGTTTTTTTTCATCTTTTATTTCCTGATAATAAATCTCCTTTTCTTTTTCTAAAATTTCAGTTGGCACATCTTCTGGCTTTAAGTATAAAGGATTAGTGGCAGCAATTTGCATCGCTAAATCATGGGCTAAATCTTTAAATTCTTTATTTTTTGCGACAAAATCTGTTTCACATAAAAGTTCAACAACAGCCGCAATTTTCTCATTTGAATGAAGATAAACACCAATAATTCCTGCTCTTGTTTCTCTGTTTATTTTTGAGGAAGCTATCTTTTCACCTTTTTTCCTTAAAATCTCTTCTGCTTTTTCAAGATCACCATTTGCTTCCTCTAATGCTTTTTGGCAGGAAAGAACTCCTGCCCCAGTTTTTTCTCTTAATTTTTTAACTAAATTTAAATCCATGGTTTTAAAAAGGTAAAACTTTTTTTATTGCTTCAACTGTTTTTTTATCAAATTCATTTTTAATTCTCACAATTGGTTTATTTGCTTTTATTAAGTAATTAAGATTAGCTGAAGTTACAGCTAGAACCGAATCACATTTTGCTCGATTAATTGTTCTTTCTAAATCTTTTATTTGTTTTCTACTATAACCCATAGTTGGAATAACTTGAAGATATGGATATTTTTCAAATGTTTTTTTAATCTCGCCAACAATAAATTTCTTTGGTGAAACAACTTTTTTTGCTTTAAATCTTTTAGCTAAAATTAAGCCATAACTTTTTGCTTCACCATGAGTCACTGTTGGTGCGTCTTCAACAATAAGAATATTTTTGCCTTTAATTAAATCTGGTTGAGATAAAGTGGTAATTGTTTTTGCCTTAATAATTTTTGCCTTTTTGTTGAATAAACGAATATTTTGAATGATTTTTTTAACTTCTTCCTTTTTTGCAGTTCCAGTTTTTGAAATGATAATTAAATTAGAAAGAATTAAATTGATAACACTTGGCCAATAATTAATTTCATCATTCACTCGATGGGGATCGGCAACAGTGATATAAAAGTCTGGTTTGATAAATGGAAAATCATTATTCCCCCCATCCCATAAAATAATATCTCCCTCTTTTTCTGCTCTTTTTAAAATTTTCTTATAATCAACACCAGCAAAAATTGAACCACCTGCTTCAATGTATGGTTCATATTCTTCTCTTTCCTCGATTGTTGCTCGATAATAATTTAAATCTTCATAACTTGAAAATTTTTGAACTTCCTGAGTTTTTAAATTTGGATCGTAAGGCATTGGATGGCGAATAACTGAAACAGAATAACCTTTTTCTTTTAAAATTTCTAAAATTGTTTTTGAAACCATTGATTTTCCAGCCCCGGTTCTTGTCGCGCAAACAGCAATGACTTTCTTTTTTGATTTTAACATCGTTTGTCTTGGTCCTAAAAGTCTGAGACTCGCTCCGGCGGCCATGGCTAATGAAGCTAAATTCATTAAATATTGATAGGAAACATCTGAATAAGAGAAAACAATTTCATCAACTTTAAATTTCTTAACCAATTTTGCTAAATCTTTTTCTGGATAGATTGGAATACCCTTTGGATAAAGCCTGCCAGCTAAACTCGCAGGATATTTTCTTTTCTCAATTCCTGGAATTTGAGCAGCGGTAAAGCAAACAACTTTGTATTCAGGTTTATCTTTAAAATAAGTTAAAAAATTATGAAAATCACGACCAGCTGCACCAATAATAATTACTTTTTTAATTTTTTCTCTCATAAAATTATTTTTTTCCTTCTTTAATTGCCTCAGCAATAGTTTTAGTGATTATTTCTATTGAAGCTGATGCTTCATCGTTGGCTGGAATTGGATAATCAATAAGTGTTGGATTATTATCAAGATCAACAAGACCAATCGTTTTAATTTTCATCTTCTTTGCTTCTTTGGCTGCTATCTTTTCTACTTTTACATCCACAAGATAAACAGCATCGGGTAATCTTGTTAAGTTTCTCAATCCACCAACTAAATCATTTAATCTATTTAACTCTTTTTCAAAATCCTGCCTTTCTTTTCTTGGATATTTTTCCCATTCACCTTTTTCTTTCTCCTCCTCTAGTCTTTTCAATTTTTCTATCAATTGGGAAACAACTGGAAAATTAGTCAATGTTCCACCAATCCACTTTTCTGTCACATAGGGCATGTTCACTTCTAAGGCATATTTTTTAATTATTTTTTGAGCAGTCGGCTTTGTTCCAACAAATAAAATTATTCCGTTTTTGGAAGAAAGTTCCTTTAAAAATTCAGTCACTTCTTCAAGAGATTTCCTCGTTTTTTCCAAATCAATCCAATAGGTGTTATTTTTTAAAGTATAAACATATTGGGCCATTTTAGGATGAAGTTTGGAAGGACGGTGCCCTAAATAGACAACTGCCTCAAATAATTCCTCAGTTGTTGGAATATTGACCATATTTTTATTTTATCATTTTTATTTTATCATTTTTAAAATCAAAAGCAAGGAAATAAATTAATCCTTGATTTTTAAAACAAATTTATTATAATAAATGATATGGCAAAAAAGAAAAAAGTCAACTACTATCCCTATCCAGAGGCAAAAATTATTTGTGCTTGTGGAAATGTAGTTTATGTTGGTTCAACTGTTAAAGAGATGCACACCGAAATCTGCTCGAAATGTCATCCTTTTTACACCGGAACTCAGAAATTAATTGATACCGGTGGACAGATAGAAAAATTTAAGAAAAGACTAAAGAAGAAAGAAGAGATCGAAAAGAAATTAAAGAAAGAATAAATTTTTATGAATATTGAAGAGATAAAAAACAGATTAAAAGATTTGGAAAAGGATCTTATTGATCCGAAAATTTTAAATTTCCCGGAAAAATTAGCTGAGGTCCAAAAAGAATATCAGAAGTTAAAAAAACAGATGATGATTTTGGAAAAAATTAATGAAATTGAAAAAGAAATTTCCGAAGCGGAAAAAATTTTAAAGGAAGAAAGTGATGAAGAATTAATTTCTTTAGCAAAAAATGAAATTATAAAATTAAAAGAAGAGAAAAAGAAATTGGAAACATCATTGATTAAGGAATCAAAAAATGATGAAGAAGAGATTAAAAGTATAATTGTTGAAATTAGAGCGGGAACAGGAGGTGAAGAAGCTGCCCTTTTTGCCGCTGATTTATTTAGAATGTATTCAAAATTTGCTGAAAAAAATAATTGGTTAATAGAAATACTTTCCGCAAATCGAACTGAAATCGGTGGTTTTAAAGAAATAATTTTTAAAGTTTCAGGAGAAAATGTTTTTAAAAAATTAAAAAATGAAGCAGGTGTTCATCGAGTCCAAAGAGTTCCAATCACTGAAAAATCTGGAAGAATTCATACTTCAACAGCTTCAGTAGCTGTCCTGCCGGAAGCAACAGAAAACGAGATAGAAATAAAACCAGAAGATTTAAAAATTGAAACTTTTCGTGCCTCTGGTCATGGCGGGCAAAACGTTCAAAAAGTAGAAACAGCGGTAAGAATCACCCATCTCCCTACTGGTTTGGTTGTCAGTTGTCAAGAAGAAAGATCTCAAGCTAGAAATAAAGAAAAGGCATTAAAAGTTTTAAGAAGTAGGTTACTTTTGATGGAAAAAGAAAAAAAGGAAAAAGAAATAAGTCAAAAAAGAAAAGAGCAAATAAAAAGGGCGGAAAGAGCCGATAAAATTAGAACTTACAATTTTCCGCAAAACAGAGTCACCGATCATCGTCTAAATAAATCCTGGTATAATCTTTCTGAAATTATGGATGGAAAGTTAGATGAGATCGTTGAAGCTTTTGAAAAATAATTTTTCCTTATTTTTACTTAGTTTCAAATTTCTTTCAGTTAATGTGTTAACACAATAATAGATTGAAAAATCGCTTTTTATTCGTCTAAAGCTATTTACAAATTTTGAAAAATATGCTATAAAAAATAAAAATTAAAAAAGGAGGAAAAATGATTCAGATCTATCGGGTTCGCAGAACAAAAAATTTTCCAATAGCTGTAGAAATAAAGGTTGGACGTGTTATATTACAATTCATTCGCAAAGAAAATAAAATAGAACTTGAAAGCAAATACATACTAGGGTCTCGGGTTCTTGACCCCGTCCAGTTATATGTACCAAAAGAACTGTTTGCGCAAGCTCTTCAAAAGGCTGCTGCTATTCTTTTTCCTAAACGAAAAAAATCATCACAAATCCGCTTTAATTTTTAGAGGCTCCTCGGAGCCTCATTTTATTTTTATTTTTGGGGAAGTCTCCGAAAAAGGAAGACTTAAAACCAACATCAAATAATGATTTAAAGTTAAAATTTGAAAATGGCATGATTTTGATTAACTTTAACAAAAAAATTTTTAAATTTAATAAAATTTGAACAAAATCGTGCTAAATTGAAAAATCGCCCCTTTTCCTTTATTCATCTAATCTATCTGCCATCAGCTTTTTGAGGACTGTCACTCTTCTGTTTAATAATTTATTTGAGTATTTTTTGAAACCACTCCAACCCAAGTTTTACCGGGTAATAAATTTATTTCTTCGCCATTTTGGTTATAAAAACGAGTTCGGCCGGCTTCTTTTACCCATTTTCCTTTAATCACTTGACCATTTTGAAAAACAATCGCCTCACCTTGACCAGAAAGAGTAATTTTTCGGCGACCAACTTCATCAATAATGCTTATTTTCGTTAATTGGATAATTAAATTTTTCACTCGCACTTCTTGATGATTTCTATCTTTGTAGGGCTGAAAATTTTGCCAATATCGATATTCATTGCTTTCTTTATCATATTGCCACCCTACACTATAAAGAGAGGAAAAAGTTATTTTCACTTCCTCAACATTTCCTTTTTCTTTTGTCTCAGTAAATAACCAAGGAGAAAAATTTGCTTGTTTTTCTATTTTATTATCTTCTAAAAATTTTAAAATTTTTTCTTTTTTAATAAAAAGATTATGAGGTGCTGGGTCGCTATTTCGCCAAAAATAAGAACCTTGCCAACTAATTTCATCTAAATTAAAAAGTTGATAGAATTTCTGTTTTAATTTAAAAAGAACTTCCGGCGAACCACCGGCATGAATAAATAAAGATCTATATTCTTCAGCAATTTCTGCCAGATATGGCCGAGCCGAACGAATTGGTCCTAAATCATCTGGTAAATTTTCTAGATCAAAAATTGCTAAAAATCTAGTAAAACCACCCTCAACCGGCAATTCATAAATAACTGACGCCTCAGCTAATGTTGGTTTTGGTGCGCCAGGTAAGTTTTCTAAAACAATCGCCACTGGTATTATATTTTCTTTACCTTTTTTCACCATCACCCCATCAAGAAAGCGAGCATTTTTTTCTTCTTTTTGTTCTTGATTAATTATTAATAATGGCTGATTTTTTATCTGATGAGATAAGCCAAAAAATTGACAACCGGCCAGAAAAAATAAAAAAAGAACTGATACCAACAGTAACAAATTTCCTTTCTTAATTTTAATTTTTCTCTCAGCCATCGGAATTAAATTTCTCATCTGGTGTTTTTCCAATTTTAGCCGATTTTTTATTCGCTTTTCTCTGAAACCGGCTTCTCAGTTTTTTCTTCTGATTCTTCTGGTTTTTCCTCAACTTTAACTTCTTCAGCTTTCGGTAAGGAAACACTTGCGACCACATCTTCAGGATTTTCTAAAACTTTAATATTTGGTGGAATTTTAAGATCCTTTATTCTAATTAAACTATCAATTTCTGAAAGTTTTGAAAGATCAACTTCGATCTCATGAACTAGATCTTTTGGTAAACATTCTATTTTAATTTTTGTCAGATGATGAATTAAAACACCTCCCTTTTCTTTAACCGCTGGAGACTCATTAATAAATTTTAAGTTAACATCAACAGTCACTTTTTCCTTTTCTTTAATCTGATAAAAATCAACATGAATAATTTCATCAGTTAAGGGATGATAAGAGACGTCATGAATTAAAACTTTAATTGGTTTTTCATCATCAATTTTTAAATCAATAATTGTCGATTCACCAGCACTTTTAAAAACCTTTTCAAATTCTTTTTTTTCAACCTCAATAGGAATAGATGAAATATTATGACCATAAACGACGGCGGGAATTAAATTCATCTTTCTCAATTTTTTAACCTTTTTCCCTAAAATTTTTCTTTTTCTTGCTTTAAGCAGCATAGTTTATAAATTATAATATTTTTTTATTTCAAGTAAAGAATATTTCCTGATGAATAACAACGCTTTCAATTATCCCCAAAGAAATAAGAAAACAGATTAAAGAACTACCACCATAGCTTACCAATGGCAACGGTAAGCCAACAATTGGCAAAAGACCAAGATTCATTCCGATATTAATTATCACATGAAGAAACAAATTAAAACCAATTCCTAAAACTAAAAAGAAACCAAAGCTATCATTAATTACTTTTGAAATTTTTATTATCCTTAAAAAAATTAAAATAAATAAAAGAATTAAAATAGCCGAACCAAAAAACCCTAATTCTTCAGAAATAGCAGCGAAAACAAAATCTGTTTTTGAAGCAGGTAGAAGTCTCATTTGACCTCGAGAACCCTGACCAATTCCCCGACCAAAAATTCCCCCTGAACCAACAGCAATTTTTGCTTGAGTAATTTGATATCCTTTACCCATCGGATCCCTTCCCGGAAAAAAGAAGGTAATAATTCTTTCTTTTTGATAATTAAGAAGAACAAAATTCCAAAGGAGAACAAAAATAATTATAAATGAAATAAGGATAAAAGCCAAATCTCTAATTTTTTGAATATTAATCGCGGTAAGAAAAAACCAAATTAAAACAAGAATTAAGGCAGAACCAAAATCTGGCTGAAGAAGAGTTAAAAAAACTAAAGGAAAGGTAAAAACTGCGCTTAGAAAAATTAATTTTTTTTCATCTCTTTCCTTTACCTTAGTAGACCAAATTTTAGCCAAAACAATAATTAAAATTATTTTTACCAACTCGATAGGTTGAAAGTAAGCAAATTTTAAAAAATACCATCCTTTAACGCCATGAAATTTTATTCCAAAAAAAAGAACTAAACCAAGAAGAAAAATAGAAAAAAGATAAAGAAAATAGGCAATTAATTTAAAAATCCTAAAATCAATAAAACTAAAGAGGAAAAATAAAATTATTCCTAAAAAAATAAAAAACAATTGTCTTTTAAATGAAAAAAGTGTTTTTGACTCAAGCCCCAAAGATAAACTATACTGAATAAGTAAGCCAAAAATTAAAACAGCAAAAATAAGAAGAAAAAAAATTAAATCAAAATATTTAACTTCTTTTTTGAAATTAAGGAGGTTCATAATCATTCTTTTGGTTTTATTTTATAAGGAAGAAATATTGATTCATCAAAGACATTTAATTCCGGATAAACTTTAATTTCTGAAAAAAATGGAACTCTATTTGACCAAATTATTTTTATTTCTCTTGTTTCATTACTCATAAATTTTTCGATTGGAAATCTTTCAACACCAATAATTTCATCTTTCAAATAAGCGGCGATCAATAGATTAACTTCCCAAAAATTATAAACTGTCGCATTGGTAATTTTGAAAGTAGTAATATCTCTTTCATTCTCTTTAGTTGCTGGATTATGTTTTATCTCTTGAATTAAAAAATTTTTAGGAATATCTAAAAGTTGATAGTTATTTGGTTTTATCCTTTTCCAACTTATATTTTCTATTTGACAAGAAAGGTCCCCTGGAAATTGATTTATTTTCTCGTTGAAAATAACTAAAACTTTTTCTTCATCGGGAAGAAGAAAACTTTTAAAGGTTTGCGTTTTAAAGTTTGAAAAATTAAAATGATAATTAAAAGAGGAAGCAAACCAACTTCTATTTTCATTTTTAACTAAACAAATAAGATTATATTTTAAAGGCTCTACTGGAATTGCTTTAACCAAAAGAATTTGGGGAAAAAATGGGGAGTTACTTTCTCTGATTAAAGGATAATGAGTAAAAGGATAGGCAATCTCCTCTATCATCTTCTCATATTCTTTACTTTGTTTTAAATACTGGATAAAATGATATGTTGAAAAAGAATAGATAACAAGATTAAGTAAAATAAGAAGACCGATAAAAATTTTTTTAAGAAGTTTTCTTCTTTTAATAAAGAAATAAACGATTTCCAGTTCTTTCTCTGTGAAATTTTGGCTTTCTTTTCCCATATTGATAAGTTTTATAAAATCGACTATAATTAATTATAACTAAAAAACAAATATGATTCAAACAAGTAAAGACATCCTTTTCCTCATTCTTGGCATTTCAATCTTGGTAATTTCTTTTTTCCTTTCCCTCCTTCTTTATTACTTAGTGAAATTGGTGAAAAAGCTTTATAACACTGGAAAGTTTGTTGAAAAAATAGGAACAAGGATTGATGAAATTGTAAAAACTGCAGAAAGAAAGGTTAAGGAAATAACCCTTCTTCCACTTATAAGCGAAGCCATTAAAACAGTTATTGAATTTTTGAAAGAAAGAAAAAGGAGCAAAGAAGAAAAGAAAGAGTAAGAAAATTTAAAATTTTAAATTATGGCATTCACCCATCTTCATGTCCATTCTCATTATAGTTTACTTGATGGTTTGCCAAAAATTGATGAATTGATTGAAAAGGCAAAAAGGGAAAAAATGAATGCTTTGGCTTTAACTGATCATGGGGTAATGTATGGAGCGATTGAATTTTATAAAAAAGCAAAGGAGGCAGGAATTAAACCAATTATTGGCATGGAAGCTTATGTTGCTTTAGAAAGTAGGTTCTCAAAAAGAGTAAAAATTGATGATAGACCATTTCATTTGACTTTACTGGCTAAAAATTCTGAAGGTTATAAAAATATAATCAAACTTTCAAGTTTAGGCCATATTGAAGGTTTCTATTACAAACCAAGAATTGATCTTGAACTTTTAAGAGTTTATTCCAATGGTCTAATTGCTTTATCCGGTTGTCTTCAAGGAGAAATACCAAGAGCAATTCTTTCTCATCAAGATGAAGAAAAAATTGCTCAAATTGTTGAAATTTATAGAGAAATTTTTAAAGATGATTTTTATTTAGAGGTTCAGGCTCATGACTTTCCTGAGCAAATTGAAGTGAATGAAAAACTTTTTTTATTAGGAAAAAAGTTTAATTTAAAAATTGTCGCCACCTCTGATATTCATTATTTGGAAAAAGAAGATGCTGAAATTCAAGATATTCTTTTATGTTTACAGACGAAAAAGAAATTAAATGATAAAGATAGGCTTAAAATGTCAAGTAATGATTTTTATTTTAGATCGGAGAAAGAAATGCTGGAATTCTTTAAAGGAAGAGAAGAGGTAGTTTATAATACTTCTGAAATTGTGGAAAAATGTAATTTAGAAATAGAATTGGGTAAAATAAAGTTTCCTAAATTTGCTCTGCCAGAAGGAGAAAATCCAGATGATTATTTAAAAAAGATTTGTTATGAAAAATTAAAAGAGAAATATCCGAAACCAACAAAGGAGGTCATAAAAAGATTGGAATATGAATTAGAGGTGATTAAAAAAACAGGTTTTGCTACTTATTTTCTTATTGTCTATGATTTCGTTAATTGGGCAAAAGAAAACAAAATCATGGTTGGACCAGGTAGAGGTTCAGCTGCCGGTTCTTTAGTTTCTTACCTTTTAAATATTACAACTGTTGATCCGATTAAGTATAACTTAATGTTTGAAAGATTTTTAACTGCTGAGGGAAGAATTTCACCCCCAGATATTGATTTAGACTTTGCTGATACAAGAAGAGATGAAGTTATTGACTATATTGAAAAAAAATATGGTAAAGAAAATGTTGCTCAAATTATTACTTTTGGAACAATGGCAGCTCGAGTTGCGGTCCGTGATGTAGGAAGGGTTTTAAATTTTCCCTATAGTTTTTGCGACAAATTGGCTAAAATGATTCCTCAAAATCTTTCCTTAGAAGAAGCTCTCCAAAGAGTGAAAGAATTAAAAGATCTTTATTTAGAAAATCCTGATGTAAGAAAAATTATCGACATTGCTAAAAAATTGGAAGGAGTCGCCAGACATGCCTCAACCCATGCTTGTGGTTTAGTGATTACTCCTGAACCATTAAATAATTACTTACCAACTCAATATGATGTTTCTCAAGAAAAAAGGGTTTTGATTTCTCAATATTCAATGTATTCAATTGAAGACCTTGGACTTTTAAAATTTGATCTTTTAGGTCTTAAGAATTTAACTCTTCTTGAGCAGGCGGTAAAACTAATAGAAAAAAGTGGTAAAAAAATTGATTTAGAAAAAATCCCCCTTGATGATAAAAAAACTTTTGAACTTTTTAAAAATGGTGAGACAATTGGAGTTTTCCAATTTGAATCAGAAGGAATGAGGAAATATTTAAAGGAACTAAAACCAAACAATTTTGAAGATATTGTCGCAATGATTGCTCTTTATCGACCAGGACCAATGGAATGGATTTCCAAATATATTTATGGTAAAAAAACAAAAAAAGTTTCCTATCTTCACCCAAAACTTAAACCAATTTTAGAAAAAACTTATGGGGTTGCTATTTATCAAGAACAAATTATGGAAATTGCTAAAGAATTGGCTGGTTTTACTTTAGCTGAAGCAGATGTTTTAAGAAAAGCAATTGGTAAAAAAATTCCCGCTCTTTTAAAAGAACAAAAAGAAAAATTTATTGAGGGTTGTATTAAAAATAAAATTGATAAAAAAACTGCTGAAGAAATTTTTGCCTTTATCGAACCCTTTGCTGGTTATGCTTTCAATCGATCGCATGCAGTTTGCTATGCAAAAATTGCTTATCAAACCGCCTATCTTAAAGCAAATTATCCGGTTGAATTTATGACCGCTCTCCTTATTTCTGATGCCAATGATTTAGATAGAATAGCCATTGAGGTTGAAGAAGCAAAAAGACTTAATATTGAAGTTTTACCCCCAGATGTTAATGAAAGTGACGAAAATTTCTCCATTGTTGAAAAAGATGGGAAAAAAGCAATTAGATTTGGGCTTTTAGCCATAAAAAATGTTGGTGAAAATGTGGCTAAAGCAATAATTAATGAAAGAAATGAAAACGGAATTTACCAAAATTTGGAAGACTTTTTAAAAAGGGTTCCGATTGACTATCTTAATAAAAGATCTTTAGAAAGCTTAATTAAAGCAGGTGCTTTGGATAGATTTGGTGAAAGGGGGACTCTTTTAGAAAATTTAAATGAACTTTTAGAATTTGCTAGAAAAACTCAAAAAGAAAAGAAAATCCAACAAAAAACTCTTTTTGATGACATTAATTTAAACTCATCATCAATTTATCTAAAAAATAGTAAAAATCTTTCCTGGCAAGAAATCCTTTCATTAGAAAAGGAATTTTTAGGGATTTATGTTTCTGATCACCCTTTAAAAATAATTAAGGAAAAAATAGAAAAAATAAAAATCACACCCTGTCTTAAATTGAGTCAACTCAATGATGGAGAAATAGTAAAAGTCGTTGGGGTAATTACTAAAATTAAAAAAATTATCACCAACTCAAATGAACCGATGCTTTTTGTAAAAATTGAAGATCTTTCTGGATCAACTGAAGTTTTAGTTTTCCCTGCTATTTTAAAAGAAACAATTTCTACTTGGCAAGAAAATAAAATTGTTTTGATTGAAGGAAGAGTTTCAGAAAAAGAAGGAGAACCAAAAATTATAGTCATAAAAGTAAAGGAAATTCCTTTATAAGTTATGCCATACTATAATCCTCATAAAAAAATTACTTTATTTTTTCTTCTGATTAATTTTATCCTTCTCTGTTTAGTTTTTATTTTCTTTTTCACTAGAGCTGGAAAAATGATAATTGTTGTTACCCCGACTTTGGAAGAAAAACTTTTAGAAAAAACATTAGAAATTCCAAAAGATTTGAAAGGAGAAATTTTAAAGATAACTCTAAATGATGAAAAAACATTTTACCCAAAAACAATTTCAGAAATCGAAGGAGTCGCTAAAGGAGAGGTAGAAATTATTAATAATTCAAATATTAATCAAACATTGATAAAAACAACAAGGCTTCTTTCACCAGAAGGAGTTCTTTTTCGATTAGAAGAAAGGGTTATTGTTCCAGCCAAAGGGAAAATAAAAGCAAGAGTTTACGCAGATAAGCCAGGGAAAGAAAGTGAAATTGAACCAACAAGATTTACTCTTCCAGGGTTGCCTCCTTATCTTCAAAAATTAATTTATGCTGAAAGCAAAGAAAAAATGGTTGGTGGAGTAAAAAGAGTTGGAATTGTTACTGAAGAAGATATTGAAGAGGCAAAAAAAGAATTTGAGGAAACAATGAGTAAAAAATGTGATGAAGAAATTCAGAAAAAAATTAAAGAGATGGGGATAATTTTAACTGATTCAAAAATTATTTTAGCTGATAAAAAATTAGAAATTTCAACAGATGCAAAACCAAATGAAGAGAGAGAAAAATTTAATTTAAAGGGAGAAATAAATGTTGTTTTAATCATTTTTAGAGAAAAAGATTTTTTTGATTTGATTAAAAAAATAGCTGAAAAGGAAACTCCTGAAGATAGAAAATTAAAAAGTATTGAAACAGCATCAGCTAAATATGAAGTTAAAAAAATTGATCTTCAAAATAATTCCGCTGAACTTGAAACAAAAATAAAAATTTATACAACCGTTAAAGAAAATTCTTCAATTTTTGATTTGGAAAAAATTAAAAAGATGAAAGAGGAAGAGGTTAAAAAATACCTTGAACAATTTAAAGAAATAGAATCAGTAAAAATTTACTTTTATCCTTTCTGGAAAAGAAAATTGCCAGAAAAAAATGAATTAATTAAAATAAAAATTAAGGAAGAATATGAAAAAAGATAATAAAAAATTGGAAATAATGCGCCATTCAACATCTCATTTAATGGCCTTAGCAGTCCTAAAGCTTTTTCCAAACGTTAAATTTGGAATTGGTCCAGTAATTGAAAATGGATTTTATTATGATTTTGATCTTGAACAAAAAATAGGAGAAAAAGATTTAGAAAAAATTGAAAAGAAAATGAAGGAACTAAAGAATCAAAATTTGAAATTTGAGAAAAAAGAAATTGATTTAGATGAGGCAATAGAATTTTTTAAAAAATTAAACCAGCCTTACAAAGTCGAACTTCTTGAAGATATAAAAAAATACGGAACAACAGAAATAAATGGTCAAATCACAAGCAGTAAATTGAAAATTCCAAAAAAGGTAACAATTTATAAGCTTGGAGATTTCATTGATCTTTGTCGCGGTCCACATCTAGAATCAACGAAAGAAATTGGTGCTTTCAAACTTTTAAAGATTGCTGGTGCTTATTGGCGAGGTGATGAAAAAAATAAAATGTTAACCAGAATTTATGGAACAGCTTTTATTACTCAAAAAGAGTTGGATCAATATTTAAAAAATCTTGAGGAAATAGAAAAAAGAGATCACCGAGTTTTAGGCAAAGAACTAGATCTTTTTAGCATTTCAGAAGAACTTGGAGCTGGTTTAATTCTTTGGCATCCAAAAGGAGCAATAATTAGAAAAATTATTGAAGATTTTTGGAAAGAAGAACATAAAAAAAGAGGTTATCAGTTAGTTTACTCCCCTCATATTGGTAAAATTGATCTTTGGAAAAAATCTGGTCATTGGGATTTCTATCGAGAAAATCTTTATCCACCAGTAAAAATTGAAAACGAAGAATACCTTTTAAAACCAATGAATTGTCCTTTTCATATTTTAATTTATCAATCACAAATCAGAAGTTATCGCGATTTACCTCTTCGCTATGCAGAACTTGGTACAGTTTATCGCTATGAAAGATCTGGGGTTTTACATGGTACCGTTAGAGTTCGAGGATTCACTCAAGATGATGCTCATATCTTTTGTACTCTAAAACAATTAGAAAAAGAAATTATTGGCGTTTTAAAACTTTCTCTTTTCATGTTAAAAACTTTTGGCTTTAAAAATTATCAGGTTTTTCTCTCTACTCGACCAGAAAAATCAATTGGCAGTGATCAAATATGGGAAAAAGCGACTAATGCCTTAAAAAATGCTTTAGAAAAAACTAAAGTTAAATATCAAATTGATCCTGGTGAAGGAGTTTTTTATGGCCCGAAAATTGATATTAAAATTATTGATGCTTTGGGTCGAGCCTGGCAAGGACCAACTATTCAAGTTGATTTCAACTTTCCAGAAAGATTTAATCTTTACTATATTGATGAAAAAGGTAAAAAAGTTCAGCCGGTAATGATTCATCGCACTGTTTTAGGTTCAATGGAAAGATTTTTGGGTTGTTTAATCGAATACTACAATGGTGCCTTCCCGGTTTGGCTTTCACCAATTCAAATTTATCTGGCGCCGGTTGGCAAGGCTCATTGGCAATATGCTAAAAAATTGGGTCAGGAATTTGAAGAACTTGGTTTAAGGGTTTGGGTTGATGAAGCGCGAGAAACAATTCCTTATAAAGTTAGAAAAGCAGAAAAACAAAAAATTCCTTACATTTTAGTAATTGGTGATAAAGAAATGAAAGGAAAAACCTTAAATGTCAGAATGAGAGGTAATTTAGTTAAAAGAATGAGCAAAAAGAAATTTATTGAGAAAATTTTAAAAGAAATAGAAAGTAAAAAATAATTAAATGAACCATTCACTAAAAACTGGTTTTAGTTTCGGTCTAACTTCTGGTATTATTACTACTCTCGGCTTAATGGTTGGCTTACATTCTGGCACCCATTCAAAATTGGCAGTTTTGGGTGGTGTTTTAACTATTGCCATAGCCGATTCTCTTTCTGATGCTTTTGGCATTCATCTTTCTGAAGAAACTGAAGGGGTACACAATGTAAAAGAAATTTGGACGGCAACTATTTCTACTTTTTTGGCTAAATTTATCTTTACCCTTACTTTCCTCATTCCTATTTTAATTTTTAAACTTTCAACTGCTATCATAATAAGTATTATCTGGGGTTTATTTCTTTTGAGTATTTTTAGTTATTCAATAGCTAAAAAAACAGAAAATAAACCGATAAAAGTTGTTATTGAACATTTAATTATCTCTTTAATTGTCATTATCCTTACTCACTATCTTGGCGACTTTATCTCTTCTCTTTTCCACTAAAAAGAATTTAAATTCCTTTTTCATCTTTTCTTTCCAGCGTGTTAATACATTGATATTTATTTTTTTAAAAAATGAAATAAAATAAAAAGATATGAAGTATTTTATCATCACTTATGGCTGTCAAATGAATCGTTCAGATAGTGAACGAATGGCAGCGGTATTGGAAAAAATTGGCTACTCACCTGCTCCAAATGAAAAGGAAGCTGATTTAATTGTCATTAATGTTTGCTCGGTTAGACAATCAGCAGTTGATCGTGTCTACGGAAAAATATCTAAAATCTTTAAACTTAAAACTCAAAACCATAATTCAAAACCAAAAATTGTTCTCACTGGCTGTCTTTTGCCAAAAGATAAAGAAAAATTAAAAAATCAAGTTGATCTTATTTTTAATATTAATCAACTTATAAATTTACCAAAGATGCTCTCAAAATTAGAAAATAAAAAATTTAAAAATTTAAAATCAAAAATTAAAAATTACTTAGAAATAGTGCCTAAATTTTCAACTTATCCTCTTGCCTATGTACCAATTATGACTGGCTGTAATAATTTTTGTAGTTATTGCGTTGTCCCTTATACCAGAGGAAGAGAAATATCAAGGCCAGCCAAAGAAATCTTGTGTGAAATTAGACGATTATTAAAAGATGGCTATAAAATGATTATCTTGTTGGGACAAAATGTAAATAGCTATAAATCCCAAAAAAATTCGAAAGATAGATTAATAACTTTTCCGAAATTATTGAAAATGATAAATAATTTAAAGGGTAATTTTTGGTTAACTTTTATTACTTCACATCCAAAAGATTTATCAGATGAACTAATTGAAACAATGGCAAAATGTAAAAAGGTCATGTCTTATTTGCATTTACCAGTTCAATCAGGTGATGATGAAATTTTAAAAAAAATGAATCGTCACTATACAGTTGCTCATTATAAAGAACTTATTCGTAAGGTTCGTTCTCAATTCTCTCGTTTTCGTAAAGGAATTGAAAAAAATATCACCATTTCTACTGATATCATTGTTGGCTTTCCAACCGAAACAAGAAAACAATTTGAAAATACAGCAAAACTAATGAAAGAAATTAAATTTGATATGGCTTATATTGCTAAATACTCACCAAGAAGTGGAACGATGGCAGAAAAATTAAAGGATGATGTTTCAGTAAAAGAAAAAGAAAGACGATGGAAAATTCTGGCTGACATTCTTAAAAAAACTGCTTTAGAGAATAATAAAAAATATCTTGGAAAAATTGTCGAGGTTTTAATTCAAAACAGAAAGGATCAAAATTTTCTCGGTCAAACAAAAACTTTTAAGAATGTAAAAATAAAAATTAAAAAAGGATTAGAAAAGAAAAAACCAGGTGATTTTGTTAAAGTAAAAATTAAAGAGGTAATTCCCTGGGGATTGAAGGCCTAATTTATCTAAAATAAAAAGCCGGGTTTTACCCCGGCTGTTCTTCTAAAATTGAAAAAGTGAGAAGATGGACCGGTTTTTCCATCCGAAACAGTACGTTCAATCTCAGAAGCCCACTATTAGATTTAGAAAAGTTAATACGGATAATATCTTTTTCTTCTATCTTTAAGTGACCCCCTAATTTCTTTAAAAATTTCTTAATTGAAGATGGAGAAATTGAGGTGAAACAGTGTCCATAAAAAAGAATCCATTTTCCGAGTGTTTTTTCTTTAAATGTGCCTACAATCACATTTTCATTAACTACCAGGTACTCTTTTTCGCCAATCCCCTCTTTTACTATTGACATTCTCAATTTCAACTTTTTCTCAATCATTTTTTTTATCTTTTCTACTAATAACATTTTTCACCTCCTTTTTAAAGAAAAATGGATATGGTTATCAATTATAAACCCTACATCTTTTCCATTTTCCTTCAGCAGGAAGAAATCTTTACTCTCGGAAGGAGAGAAAATTTCAAGGTTAAAGTATTTGGAAAGAATTGATAGAATTGTTTCGTTAAGTCTTTTAACTTTTAAATCACATATGATAATTTCATTCTCTTCCTTTATTTCTACTTTTTCTATTTTTATTTCTTTTAGAAAATCATCCAAGATGGTTTTTTTATTTTTTCTTCTCATTTTTACCTCCTTTTTATTTTTGCTTTATTATTTTTATCTTTATTTTTGGGTTTAAATCAAAAATCTTTAAATTTATTTCATATTCACCAATTTTTTTAATTGGTTCCTTTAAATCTATCTTTTCTTCATCAATCTCAAAACCTTTTTCTTTTAATTTTTGAGCAATCTTTTTCCTATCTATAGCACTATAAAGTGTTCCTTTCGAACTAACTTTTTCTTCGAAAACAATCAACAAACCATCAATTTCTTTTCCTTTCTTTTTCATTTCCTCCTCTCTTTCCTTTTTTATTTTTTCTTCAATCTCTTTCATTTTTTTCAATTTCTCCAATTCTTTTGGTGTAGCAATAACTGCCAATTTTTTAGGAATTAAATAATTTCTGGCATAACCATCAGCCACCTCCTTTATTTCATATTTTTTACCTAACTTTTCAACATCTTGTAACAAAATCACCTTCATAGATTTAAGATTTCTATTGCTTTTTCAAGTTGAGGATCTTTACCTTCTTCATAATCTTTCTCTGTCATTTCAACAGTCACATCTGGCTCAATCCCTTTATCTTGAATTTCTCTTCTTTTTGGTGTTAGCCATTGAGCAACTGTAATTTTTATCATCGAACCATCTTTAAATTCAATAACTTCTTGAACACTTCCTTTTCCAAAAGTTTTTTCCCCAACAATTTTTGCTACTTTATAATCTTGTAAGGCACCAGCTAAAATTTCAGAACCAGAAGCAGAACCATGATTGACTAATACCACCGTCTTCAAATTAGAAAATTTCTCTCTCCTTCTTGAACGATGTTCACTTTCTATCCCACCTCTTCCTTTTTCAATTACCACAACATTTTCTCCAATCCAATTTCCAGCAATTTCTACCGCTGCATAAAGATAACCACCAGGGTTATTTCTTAAATCTAAAATTATACCCTTTGGACTTTTCAATAGTATTTCTCTAACTGCTTTATCAAATTCATTTAATGTTCGATCATTAAAATAAGAAATTTTAAGATAAGCAAGATCACCTTTCATTTCCCATTTCACTGTTTTTATGACAATTACATCTCGAGTAATCACAAACTCTTTTGGTTTCTCCCATCCTTTCCTCATAATTAAAAGTTTAACTTGAGTTCCCTTTTTTCCCCTAATTTTACTTACAGCCTCTTCCAAATTCATTCCTAAAGTATCCTCACCATCAATAGCATAAATTTCATCACCTGGCTTTAACCCCGCTCTAAAGGCAGGAGTATTTTCCAAAGGAGCAACAATTACTATCCTTCCTTTTTTTGAATCAATTTCAGCGCCAATCCCCTCAAATGTTCCAGAAAGTTCACTTTTAAATTTTTCAGCCATTTCCGGCTTAAAAAAAACAGTGTATGGATCTTTTAAACCAGAAACTAAACCTTCAATGGCTCCATAAAAAAGATCCTTTTCTGAAACTGGTTGTTTAAAATATTTTGTCCTAATTGTTTCCAAAACATCTTGAAAAAGAGTATAATCTATTTTTTCATCTTTAAATTGAATTTTTGTAAAAAGGTTAGCTAAAGATATTTCTCTTTCTGGAAGATAAATCCTGCCGAAAATAAAACCAATTAAAAAAGCAAGAAGAAGGAAAATGATAAATTTTAAATTTGTTTTTTTCTTTTCTTCCATAATTTATTCTATTCTTCTTATTTTCGCTCCTAAAGAAGTTAATTTTTCCTCTAATTTTTCATATCCTCGCTCAATTTGATAAATATTATCAATTTCCGATCGACCTTCAGCAATTAAGGCAGCAATTAAAAGAGCCATCCCCGCTCTTAAATCAGGACTAATTATTTTCCGACCATAAAGTTTTGTTGGCCCATTAACTACAACTCGATGGGGATCAGCCATAATAATATTGGCACCCATTTGAGTCAAAAGATCAGTAAAGAGCAATCTTCGATCATAAATTGTTTCATGAATCAAAGATGAACCATGAACTTGGGTCATTAAAACAATGTAAGGAGATTGTAGATCTGTTGGAAAACCTGGATATTCATGGGTTGTCATATCACAGGCTAAAAGTTTTTTCTTTGTTGGAATAATTTCAATTGTATTTTTTCCTAAATGATAATTAACTCCGATTCTGTCAAAAAGAGCCCATAAAGCTTCTAAATGTTGGGGATAACAATTTTTTATTAAAATTCTTCCTTTATTTAAAGCAGCAGCTAAAATAGCATAAGTTCCAGCCTCAATTCGGTCAGGAATAACTTTATACTCACCCCCTTTTAATTTTTTTCCTCCAATTATTTTTATTGTTGGTGTCCCAGCACCTTCTATCTTGGCGCCAACTTTTCTAAGATAATTAGCTAAAGCAACAATCTCTGGCTCCATGGCACAATTTTTTAAAATTGTCACATCCTTAATCAAACAGGCAGTCATCATAAATGTCTCTGTCGCTGTCACCGAAACTTTTGGAAAAAATATCTCCGCTCCTTTTAATTTTTTGGCAGTTAATCGATAATAATTTTCAGAAATCTCCAATTTCGCTCCCATTTTTTTGAACCCTTCCAAAAATAAGTCAATTGGTCTTGCTCCACTCCCAATCACACAACCACCAGGATGAGGAAATTTAACTTCTTTATAAAGAGCTAAAATTGGACCAATGAAAGTAATTGAAGCACGAAATTTACTCACCAAATCAGCTGGCAAACTAGTTGATTTAATTTTTGAAAAACTGATTTCTAAAACATTTTCCTTTATTTTTTTTACCTTTCCACCTAAAGAAACTAATAACTCTTCGCTTTTTTTTGTGTCTTCAATTTCTGGAAGGTTAAAGACCTTAATCTTTCCATCAGTGAAAAGACTAACAGGAAAAATCTTTAAAGCTGCATTTTTTGATCCAGAAATTTTAACTTCACCCTTTAAAGGGTAACCACCTTCAACAATAAATTTTGCCATAATTTTTATAAATCAATAATCTTACCTTCTTTTTTAGCAATTAAAATTGTTGCTTTCAGTAATGAATCAAATGTTCCAGCATCTGTCCAAAAACCGGAAAGAATCTCATAAGTTAAAGTTCCTTGATTGAGATAAAAATTATTCACGTCAGTAATTTCCAATTCACCACGCGCTGATGGTTTCAATGTTCTAATTACATCAAAAACCTGATGATCATACATATAAAGACCAACCACAGCATATTTTGATTTAGGAAATTTTGGTTTCTCTTCAATTTTGACAATTTTCCCATCTTTAAACTCAGGAACACCAAATCTTTCTGGATCAGGAACTTCTTTTAGAAATATTTTTGCCCCACCAACTACTTTGTTATTAATTTTAAATTCTTGTTTTTCAAAATCTTCAACGTATTTTTTAATATTATCTTCAATAATATTATCACCTAAAATCACAACAATTTTTTGACCATCAGCAAAATCTTCTGCTAAAGAAAGAGCATGAGCAATTCCACCTGCTCCTTCCTGATAAGCAAAATGAATTTCCTTTAGACCAAATTCTTTTCCCGATCCTAAAAGTTTTAAAAAATCACCTGGTGACTCACCACCAGTGACAATCATAATATCTTTAATGCCAGCATTAACTAAAGTCTCTAAAGGATAATAAATCATTGGTTTTTTATAAACCGGTAAAAGATGCTTATTAGTTACTCTGGTTAAAGGTAAAAGTCTTGTGCCGAGTCCACCCGCTAAAATTACCCCTTTCATAAATTTTCTCTTAAACGATTGATTTTAAATAATCTTTTAATGCCTTTTTCCAACTTCTTAATTTTTTTAATTTACTGTTAATTAATATACCATATTTTGGTCTTTTTGCCAATGTTTTATATTCAAAACTTTTACAAGGAATAACTTTAACTTTCAATTTTGCTAATTTAATAATTTCTTTAGCAAATTTATACCAGGAAGTTACCCCTTCATTAGTTAAATGATATATCCCATATGCTCTATTTTCTTCTAAAAGTTTTTTTGTTGCTTTAGCCAAATCGAAAGTATAGGTTGGTTTGCCAAATTGATCATTAACGACTTTTATTTCTTTTTTTTCTTCGGCTAATTTTAAAATTTTTAAAACAAAATTTTTATGATTTTTTGGTTCTGTTTTTGATCCAAAAAGCCAAGAGGTCCTAATAAGATAAAATTTAAAATTTTTAAATTTTGATCTAAAATTTAAAATTTCTTTCTCACCTAAAAGTTTTGAAATTCCATATTTATTAACTGGATTTTTAGGCAAATCATTCTCTTTATATCCAGCTTTCTTTTTTCCATCAAAAACATAATCAGTCGAATAATGAATTAAAATTGCATCAATCTCCGCACAAATTTTTACTAAATTTTTTATTGCTTCAGCGTTTATTTTCTTGGCTAAAGAAAATTCTTTTTCTGCTTTCTCAACATCGGTATAAGCAGCGCAGTTAATAACAACTTGAGGCTTTATTTTTCTTATTTTTCTTTCAACTTCTTTTTGATTAGTAATATCAAGTTCTTCTTTATCATAACAAATTGGTTTAAATTTTCTAAAAATAAAACAAATGTCAGAACCAAGCATTCCTTTTGCTCCTAAAATTAAAATTTTTTTAGCCATAGATTCAAAATTGTCTCTAACTAATTTTTGAAAAATTACCTCCCCAAGAACAAAACTGACAATTTAAAGATGATCTTGGTTTTGGTCCTCTTAAAGTTTTCACTGCTTCCTGAAAAATTTTAAGGGCTCTTTTCGGATCGGTTTTAACTTTATAAATTTCAACTTTAAATTTAATCAAACCATTCTCAGCAATTTTTTGAGGAATATAATAGATTAAATAACCAAAAGATAAATGTTTTAAACCTTCTGCTTCAAGTAAAAGAGTATAAGAATCAAGTTGAATCTGATAATAAAGAAGAGAATCTTCTTTAAGATCAAAGCCTCGAGTTTTATAATCAACTGGAATATAAAATTCATTATCAACAAGACATTCATCAAGGCCACCAAATAAAACAGCGTTTAATTCCTTATCAAAATAGCGTGGTTTACTGTTTTTATAGGTTGAACGCCATTCATTTAAAATTTTTTGATTAGATATCAATTTCCCTTGAACTTTACCTTTAATTTCTGGTGGAAGTTCTCCTCTATTTCTAAAATAATCGAAATAATTTTTAATCAAAAGATCCAATCCTCTTGGTAGGGTTGATTTTGGTGACTCTGGTCGAGAAAATCCTTTAACTACATCAAGCCAAAAACAAAGAGGACACTCCAAAAAAAGGGTTAATTTTGATGGCGAAAGATAAATTGTTTGATTTTTATCAATCATTTTATTAAAAAAATTACATCTTTTCTTTCAACAACAATTAACCATTTTTTTCTTTTAGCATATTGATAGAGTTTTTTATTCGGATTAAAACATATTGGCTTTTCAACCATTTTTAAAAATGGAATATCATTTTCTGTATCTCCAACACCGATAGATTTTTTTAATGTCAATTTTTCTTTTTCAATCACTTTCTTTAAAATTTTATCTTTATTTTTAATGAGTTCTAAATAAAGAACCTTTCCAGTTAATCTTTGATTTTTATCAACTTCAAGAAATTGACCATAAACTTTATCAAAACCCCAGGAAGAAGCAAACTTTTCAACAAGTATTTTCGGTGAATGGGAAATGGCAATAAGATAATATTTTCTTTTTTTCAATTTTTTAATTAAGTCTCGAGTATAACGATAGACGCGATTTTTATGAAATGAAACAACTTTATTAGCAATTTCAATAAATTTATCAAATTTTACTCCCTTAATATTTTTATAAAAAACTTTAATAACTTTTTCTAAATAGTTTTCATAACTTCCTTTTCTTTCAAGCCATTTTAAATAAGCAGAAGCATATTCTTTCTCAATTTTGGGGGGAAAGATTTTTTCCAAAATTAAAGCCCTTACCAACTCAATTAATAAACTTGAACGAAAGACTGTTCCATCGATATCAAAAACGGCGAATTTCCTTTTTCTCATCTTTTTATTTTACCAAAAATTTGCTATAATAGAAAGAGGTAAATTTTATGAAATTTATTTTTGCTATTTTCATTGGTTATTTACTCGGTTCAATTTCTCCTGCCTATTTTCTTTGTAAACTCATTAAAGGAACTGATATCAGAAAAGAGGGTGATGGAAATGCTGGGACAAGAAATGTTTATCGAGTTTTAGGTTTAATTCCTGCTGTTATCACCGGAATAATTGATCTTTCAAAAGGGGTTTTAGCAATTTATTTAACCTCTTTTTTTGTTCCAGTGTTTTTTTCCTATCTTTCAGGAGTAGCAGCAGTTTTTGGCCATATCTTTCCTTTTTATCTAAATTTTAAAGCAGGTCAAGGTGGAGCAACTGCTTCAGGAATTTTAATTTATTTTTTAATCACGATGATAAAAAATTCTTGGATTTCTTGGCAAGCGATTTTAATTTTATTAATTAGCGGAATAATTTTAATTTATATCACTAAACTTGGACCAGTTGCTGGTTTAGTTACTTTGCCTTTTTTGATTATTTTTATTCTTTTTGAATCGCCATTAAATTTAACTACTGGTTTTACCATTCTTCTTTTAATTTTTGCTCTTATTCAACTTTTCCGCTGTTTATCAAAAAGATGGCAAAATTGGTTTTTTATCAAAGAAATACCAATTGAGAAAAAAAGAGATTTGCTTCATTGGCGAACGCTATTAAGACCATTAGCCATTCTAATTCTTATTTTTTATATTCTTTTCGGAAAAAAAATAATTTTAATCATTTTAGGAATAGTCAGCTTAATTTCAATTCTTTTAGACCTTTCAAGATTAAGTTCTGAAAAATTTAATCTTCTCCTTTTAAAAAATTTAATTATCAAAGAAAAAGAAAAAAAGGTTTTTTCTTCAATTACTTTTTTTCTCCTGGCTTGCTTTATCTCACTTTTAATTTTTGAAAAAAATATTGCTTTTTTAACTATTATTTTTCTTATTTTTGGGGATTTGGCTTCAAAATATTTTGGAGTTTTATTTGGTAGGAAAAAATTTTTTAGAAAAACACTTGAGGGATGTTTGGGACACCTTGCTTCATGTTTACTTTTTGGTTTTCTTTTAAGTTATTTTTTACCTCTTCCAATTTTAACTATTTTAGTTGGCTCAACTGTTGCTAGTTTTGTTGAATCAATACCTATGGGGATAGATGATAATTTTACAGTAAGTATAATTTCTGGTTCAATCATGCATCTTTTAAAATTGATTTAATAAAAAATTGTTTTAGTTAAATGATGTGGCTTCATTTTTAATTTCTGACTTTTATTCCATAAAAACCAATCGAGATAAAAAGATGGGATTTTTTTATTTAAAGATTCTTTTAAATATTCAATTGCCCAAATTGTTGAAGCCCTTATTTCAATTTCTTCTCTTGAATTATGCTTAATTAAAATTCCTCTTTCAATTTTCTTTTCTAATTTTTCTGAGTAATTTAAAATGTTAAAATGATGAAGAATTTGAGGAAGTTTATAATCGCTAAAAGCAGTTAAAAAATCTAAATCTTTAAAATAACCAATTCCTTTTCCATCAAAAGCGCCAAAGATATCAGCCACCAAAATTTGTGCCCTTTTTAAAAAATATATTTTTTCTCCAAAATAATAACTGAAATCATCAAAAAAAGGCAATTCTTTGAAAATTTTAAAAACTAAAAAAGATGCTTTTTGCTGAGCGGAAAGAACAAAATCTTCAACTTTTTTATATCTTTTAACAAAAACCTGGCTAACCGCTTTCAAAATTTTCCACCTCTCTTTTAAAAGTAAAAGTTCACCATCACCATTTAAAATTGATAAAAATTCTTTAAAAGAAATATTTGAAAAATAATGAAAATTTGCCTTATCCTCATTTTCCTCAAAAAATTTTTTTAATGAAAGTGAAAGGGCAAAATATCCACTATATTTTTTTCCCTGATAAAAAATATGCCATTTTTTCTTTTTTGACCAAAAACAAAAATTCAAACTATCTAAAACAATTAAATAAGTTAGCATTTTTTCAATATCATCGCTTTGAAAATGAAAATTCTTTGGCCAAGAAACAGGGGTAAAATTTTTTATTTTTTTAGCTAAATCATCAATTTTTTCAAAATTAATTTTTACTTCCTTGGCCTTTTTGATGACTTTAAAAGTTGTTTCTCTAACTAAATCTTTAAATTTTTCCATCTTTAATTTTTTTTCTAATTTTTTCTAAATATGAGTTAAAAAAGAAGAGATTATGAAATGTTAAAAGGGAAAGGCCGGTAATTTCTTTAGCTTTAAAAAGGTGGGCTAAATAATTTCTTTTATAATTCTGACAGACAAAACAAGAACAATTTCTATCAAGAGGATTTTTATCTTTTAAAAAAATGCTTTTTCTTAAATTTAGTCGACCATGACTTGTGAAAGCAATTCCTCTTCTGGCATAATGAGTTGGAACAATACAATCAAAAAGATCAATTCCTTCTTTAACAATAACTTCAATATCTTCTAAATGGCCAATCCCTAAAAGATGTCTTGGCTTTAATTCGTTTAAAAATTTAAGACTCCATCTTATAATCTTTACCATTTCCTTTTTTGTCTTTCCTAAATCACCTCCAATTCCAAATCCATCAAAATCTAAAGAATTAATAAATTTAGATGACTCTTCCCGAAGTTGACGAAAAGATGAACCCTGAACAATACCAAAAATTGCTTGTTTAGACTTTTTTGTTTTCAAACAAATCTTTGCCCAGCGATGAGTTCTTTCTAAAGCTTCTTTAGCATATTCAAAGGAACAAATTGGTGGTGTACATTCATCAAAAGCAAAGATAATATCTGCTTTTAACTTTTCCTGAATTTTGATTGACTCTTTTGGACCAATGAACAATTTTTTACCATCAATTGGTGAACGGAAAAAAACTCCATCAGGAGTAATTTTTATTTCTTTGGGTTGACTTTCTCTTTCAATTTCTTTTTTTCCTTTGTCTTCTGGAAAATATTTTAAAATTTTCCCTACCCCAAAATCTTTGCCAAAACCTAAACTAAAAATTTGAAAACCGCCAGAATCAGTCATTAATGGTTTGTTCCAATTCATAAATTTATGAAGCCCGCCAGACATTTCAATAATTTTTTCACCTGGTTTTAAATGTAAATGAAAAGTATTGCAAATCAAAATTTGGGTTTTTGTTTTTATCACCTCCTCACTATTTAATGTCTTTACCACTCCGGCTGAAGCAACTGGAACAAGGGTTGGGGTCTCAACTATGCCATGTTTTGTTTTTAAAATTCCGAGCCGAGCTTTACTTATTTTTGATTTTTTTAAGATTTTAAATTCCATAATTTAAAAAGGCCATTAATTTTAATGACAAATTAAATTCAAGTAATAATTATATTAGTTTTTTTAAAATTTTTAGATATTTTTCTTCCTCTTTAACTGGACCAACCAAAGCCAAATTGATCTGATTTTTATCAAATATCTTTTGGCCAATTTTTTTAATCTCATCCCCTTTTACTTTATTTATTTTTTTAAATTTTTCTTGAGGAGTAAGAATTTTTTTACCTACTATTTCTTGATCTGCATACCAATTAGCAACCATCCATGAGTCCTCAAGAACAATTTTTATCCTTCGAATAAGATATTCTTTAGTTTGAACAATTTCTTTTTTTGTTAGACCGTCTTTTTTTATTTTATTTAGTTCTTCAATAATAATCTCTAAAACTTTTTCAACATTTTTAACATCAATTCCAGCATTAATATTAAAAACACCTGTTTCATTAAATGATAAATTACCGCAACCAACAGAATAGGCTAATCCTCTTTTTTCCCTAATTTCCTGAAAAAGACGAGAACTCATATTTCCACCCAAAGCAATTGAAAGAATATCTAATGCCTCTTCATATGGAGAAAAATAAGAAATACCTGGAAAACCAAGCATTAACTGAACTTGCTCTATTTCAGAACGGTTAACAATTTTTATTTTTGGCGGATGGGGGAAAGGAAAAAATTTTTCAAATTTTCTTTTCTTTCCTTTCCCTTTTTGAGCAAAATATTTTTCTACTAAAGAAAGATCTTTTTTTGTAATTGCCCCAGCTAAAGTGATTAAAAGATTATTTGGTTGATAGAAATTTTTATAAAAGGAAATAATTTTTTCTCGGGTGATACTTTTAACGCTTTCAAATGTTCCAGCAATATTTCTCCCTAACGGATGGTTACCAAAAATAGTTTGGTAAAAAACTTGAAAAATCTGCAATGAAGGATTATCTTCATAAAGTTTAATCTCTTCAAAAATCACACTTTTCTCTCTTTCTATCTCTTCTTCAACAAAAAGGGAATTGAAAAAAATATCAGATAAAATATCAAGAGCATTTTTTAAGTTCTCTTTTAAAATTCTTATAAAATAGCCTGTTGATTCATAGGCAGTAAAAGCATTATATTGAGCCCCTAAAGCGTCAAGTTCTTTGGAAATAGAAAGAGGGGTTGGTCTATTTTTTGTTCCTTTAAAAAGCATATGTTCAATAAAATGAGCAATCCCAGCATCTTCATCTTTTTCAAAACGTGAGCCAAATGGGAGAAGAAGAAGGGTTGTCACTGTCTCTGTATTTTTCATTGGTGCAAAAATGATTTTTGTTCCATTTTTTAATTTAAATTTAACGTACTCTTTCATATTTTCAAAATTAATCAAAATTTTTCCAAATTTAATTTTTTGACTTATAAATCAGTTATCATCAACCTTTTAAGCCTTCGGTTTTTGGTGACTGTCACCTATTCGACAAGGAAGGCAATTTTTAAATGGACTCGGTACTCAACAATTTTTCCATTTTTCAAAACAACTTTTTGACCAAGAATATCAGCTCCAGTAATGTTCCTTAAAGTTTTACTCGCTCTTTTGATCGCTGATTTCAATGCATCATCAAATGATTTTTTTGATGTGCCAATAATTTCAATTACTTTAACGACCATAAATTTATATTTAAAAATCAAAAATATTGAAGAAATATTCTTTTAATTTATCAATTTCTACTCTTTCTTGTTCCATCGTATCTCGATCACGAACAGTTACTTTTTTATCCTCAATTGACTCAAAATCAACAGTTAAAGCATAAGGAGTGCCAATTTCGTCCTGTCTTCGATAGCGTCTACCAATTGAGCCAATTTCATCATAAACAGTCATAAAATATTTTTTTAAGCTTTGATAAATTTCTTTAGCGATTTTAACTAAAGGTTCTTTTTTTACTAATGGTAAAACAGCAATCTTTATTGGCGCTAAAACTTTATGGATTTTTAAAACAATTTCAACCTCTTTTGTTGATTGGGTGGTTTTTGTTCTCCCTCCTTCTATCTCTTCATAAGCATCAATTAAAAAAGCAAGAAGCGGTCTTTCAACACCAGCTGATGTTTCAATAATATAAGGGATATATCTAGTTTTTGACTCCTGATCAAAATAACTTAAATCACGTTTTGAATACTTACTATGGCGAGATAAATCCCAATCACCTCGATGATGAATTCCTTCTATTTCTTGCCAACCCCAAGGAAATTTATATTCAATATCGCAACCAGCCCGAGCATAATGAGGCAATTCTTCTTTTTTATGTTCTCTTAATCGAATATTTTCTTTTTTTATCCCTAAATTTAAATACCAATTCAATCTTTCATTTTTCCAAAAGTTAAACCAGTAATCTGCTTCCTCTGGTAAAGTGAACCACTGCATTTCCATTTGTTCAAACTCTCTCATTCTAAAAATAAAATTGCCGGGTGTGATTTCATTTCTAAAAGATTTACCAATTTGAGCAATACCAAAAGGAATTTTTTTTCTGCTTGTTTCTAAAACGTTTTTAAAATTAACATAGATTCCTTGACAGGTTTCCGCTCTTAAATAAGTCACCGCTGTTTCATCTTCAACCGGACCAACATATGTTTTCATCATTAGATTAAATTTTTTGGGTGGTAAAAATTCTCCACCACATTCAGGACATCTCTCTTTTACTTCCGTTTTTTTATATCTTTTATGACAAGATTTACACTCCACTAACTCATCAGCAAATCCTGCGGATAAATGCCCTGAAGCTTCCCAAACTTTTGGGTTCATTAAAATTGCTGAATCTAAACCAACAATATCATCTCTTTCCTGAACCATTTTTTTCCACCAAATTCTTTTAATATTGTTTTTTAATTCAACCCCAAGTGGTCCAAAATCATAGCAACTTTCAAAACCCCCGTAGATTTCAGAAGAAGGGAAAATAAACCCCCTTCTTTTACATAAAGAAACAATTTTTTCCATTAAATTTTGTTCTTTCATATAGATGATCATCAATTATACCATATAAAAATAAAATTAAAAGAGTCCGCCTCTATTATTTAATTTTAAAAAATTTCCAGAAGAAGAGGCGGACTCAAAATTTATAAAAGGAACTTATTTTTTGAACCAGCGGGAGTTCCTCTCCCCCTGGGCCCCGCCTCGTTAGTCGAAGCGGGACTTAAATTTCTAAAACGACACCTCCTTTTTATTATATATAATATTATACCACAAATCGAAATTAAAAATTTAAAATCCCCCTGAGGATAACAGGGGGATTTGATTCATTTGATGATAATCTTTTTAATTTTTTTGGAATTTATTTCAAAATAAACTCCCGGTTTTTGTTTTTTAACTGCTCGTCCAAGTCCCCGTATGCGCAGGATCATTTTGAAGGTGAAAAATGAAAGATACTAAAAATTTAAAAGAAATAAACCAAGAAATTCAAAAAATTTTAGAGAAGTTTAAAAAATTAGAGAGACCTGATTTAAACCTTATCGCAGTAGAGAAATATGTAAATGAACTGAGGGAAGTTTTAGAAATGATTAAATTCCCTTGCAAAATGAATATATCCCTAAACACTCGGTTACACAACGGTAGAGAAGCAGTAATAATAAGAACTAATTTAAAAGTGAGAAAGATTAAGATCCTGAAAAGCAGTTGGATAAAAATAAAGACAGAAGAGATTCAAAAACCCAGACTTCAGGGGTGGGCAAAAGATTTTATCCAACTGAACATTTGTGAAGAATGATTTTTGGGCGGTTTTAAATAAAAACCGCCCATTTTTTATTTTTGAAAAGATAAAGAAACAATCCCTTCGTCAAAATTTATTTCTTTTTGTGGTTTTATTTTTCTATTTTCTTCAATTTTTAAAGCAATGGTTTGTTTTTTAATTAAGTTTAAATTTTTCTCTATAATCTCTTTGATTTTTTCACTATTGGTTTGATAATAAATTTTAATTTTGTTTTTTGGAGTAAGTTTTTTTTCTTTTCTTAAATCATTAATTTGCCTAATTAACTCTCTTAATATCCCCTCTTCTTTAAGCTCTAAAGTTATAGTGGTATCAAGTTCTAATTCCTCTTTCATTTCCACATCAAAAATAACTTCTTTTACATTTAGTTCCGTTTTTATTAATTCAATCAATTCATCGCTTAATTTCCTACCTTTTACCTTCAATTTTAAAAGTGGTTGTCTCACTTTAATTTTTGCTTTTTTTCTTAAGGCATGCCCCTTTTCACAAATTTCTCTTATTTTTTCCATTTTCTCTAAAAGTTCTTGATCAATTTTCCCAATTTTTGGCCAGTCTTCTAAATGGACAGATATTTTCTTACCAGAAACTCTTTGATAAATTTCTTCACTAACAAAAGGAGTAAATGGAGCTAAAATTTTTGAAAGGTTCTCTAAAACAAATCCTAATGTCATTAAAGCAGATTTTTTCTCCTTATTGTCTTTAAATCTCTCTCGACTTCGCCGCAAATACCAAGTTGATAAATCATTAATAAATTCAGCAATTTTTCGGCCAGCTGAGGTGATTTCATATCTATCTAAAAACTCTGTAACTTCTTTAATTAAAAGATTTAATTTTGCCAAAATCCATTTGTCCAAAATATGATAAGGTTTTTTCTTCAAAATTTTACGTTTTTTTTGAGCATACATTTCATAAAAATTTAAAACGTTAAAAAGGATCAAAAATACTTTCTTTACTACATCTTCTAATTGTTTTTCTGAAAAAAGTTTCGCTTCACTTGGCTGATTAACAGTGTAAAAATAAAAACGAAGTGGATCAGCTCCGTATCGATTAATAATTTTTTCTGGCTCAACAATATTACCTTTTGATTTACTCATCTTTTCACCTTTTTCATCTAAAATTAATCCGTGGCATATCACGTTTTTATAAGGTGGACCAAAATCAAGAAGGGTTGAAATAGCTAAAAGTGTATAAAACCAACCTCTTGTCTGATCAATTCCTTCGGCAATAAAATCAGCTGGAAAAACTTCTTTTTTTTCATATCTTTTTTTATTTTCAAAAGGATAATGGTGTTGAGCAAATGGCATTGCTCCGGAGTCAAACCAAACATCAATAACTTCTGGAACCCTTTTCATCTCTCCCTTACATTTTTGACAACTAAAGATAATTTCATCAATAAATGGTCGATGTAAATCTTTAATTTTTTTACCACCAATTTTCTCCAATTCCTTAATTGAACCAATAACTTTTATTTCCTGACAATTTTGACATCGCCAAATCGGTAAAGGAATACCCCAGTACCTCTCTCTTGAAATAGCCCAATCTTTAACTTCTTGAAGCCAAATTCCAAAGCGACCATATTTTATATAGCTTGGAAACCAATTTATTTTTTGATTGTTTTTAATGAGCGCTTCTTTAATTTTTGGATGACTCATTTTGATAAACCATGATTTTTTAGCGTAATATAAAAGCGGAGAGCCACAACGCCAACAAAAAGGATAATCGTGAAAAATTTTTTCTTTTTTCCAAAGTAAACCCCTTTCCTCTAAATCTTTTAAAACATCATTATCAGCATCTTTAACAAATTTACCCTCACCTATTATTCCTTCTTTTATTGTTCCATCAGGATTAACTGTCATCAAAATCGGAAATTCTTCTAAGTTTTGAGTCTTGAGTTTTGTATTTTGAGTTTTGATCACCTCCATATCTTCTTCACCAAAAGCAGGAGCAATATGGACAATCCCTGTTCCATCTTCCATCGAAACGAAATCACCAGGAATTACTTGATAAGCACAAGAATTTTTTGGGGCTAAACTATAAAGTGGTTGATATTTTTTACCAACTAAATCTTTACCTTGATATTTCTTTATTATTTTAAAATCATTTAAAACATTTAATCTTGGTTCAGCTAAAATAAGATACTCACCATTCACCTCAACTTTCACATAGCTTGCTTCTGGATGAACTGCTAAGGCAACATTACCAGGTAATGTCCAGGGGGTTGTTGTCCAAACAAAAAAGTAAGTTTTTTCTTCATCTTTAACTGGAAATTTTAAATAAAGTGAAATATCCTCAACATTTTCATAACCTAAAGCAACTTCATGAGAAGAAAGAGTTGTCCCACAACGAGGACAATGAGGCACAACTTTATAATCTTGAAAAAGTAAACCCTTTTGCCAAATTTGTTTTAAGATCCAAAAAACTGTTTCAATATAATAATTTTCACAGGTAAGATAAGCATTTTTATAATCAAGCCAAAAACCAATTCTTTGGGAAAATTTTTCCCAAATTTTTTTATACCGATAAACATTCTCTTTACACTTTTTATTAAAATTAGCGATTCCATACTTTTCAATTTCAAATTTCCCTTTTAAACCTAATCTTTTTTCCATCTCTAATTCAATTGGCAATCCGTGAGTATCCCAACCTGCCTTTCTTTCAACATAAAACCCTCTCATTGTTTTATATCGACAAACAAGATCTTTTATGACTCGGGAAAGAACATGATGAATTCCTGGTAAGGCATTAATATAAGGTGGACCTTCAAAGAAAACAAAGGGTTTTTTTCCTTTTGTCTTTTTTAATGTCTTCTCAAAAATTTTGTTTTTCTGCCAAAATTTGAGAATTTTTTCTTCAATTTTAGGAAAATTGATAACCATAATCTTTAGTGATTTAATTAACAATCTTAAATTATATCAACAATTTTTAACTTGGCAACCTGAGGTGATTTTTTACTAATAATTTTTAATTTTATTCTACTGTTCCTTTTCCCCTCGCCCAATCATCAAATTTTAAATCTGTATCAAGAGCTGGTGATTCAAGATAAATTTTTGCGCCGGTAAAGGAATCTTCAGCTTCTAAAGTTATTTTTTCTAATAAAGTCAAAATTTTACCTCGATCTTCTTCGCTCGGTGTCAATCCAATTTTAAAACTAGCCTCTAAAAAAGTATAAGGTCCGCCGCTATAAGGAGCAACCAAATCAATTTGCCAAGTAATTTTTCGAGAGAAACTATCAAAGAAAAGGTTGCCAGTTGAAGTTTTTTCTTCTCCTAACCAAGTAACTTTTTCTGGTAATCTCGTTTCAATTTTGACATTTTTTATTTCATTGGTTGTATTAAAAAGCTGAAAAAAGACAAAATAAGAAGTTGTTTCGCCAACTTTTGGCGGAAGAGGACCATCTCCAATTTTTAAACCTTCATCAGAAAAATACCTTATTTCAACTTGAAGTTTAACTTTTGAATTTATTTTTAGATTAATTTCATTACTTTTAAGATTAAAGACAAAAATTTGCTGACGAAATATTTTTGCTTCTATCTCTGAACTAAGATTAATTTTTAAATTAGTGATTCTTAATTTTGCTATCTCTTCATAATTTTTAATCTTTAAAGGAATTTTTATTTCTCCCTCTTCTCCTGCTCCAATTTCAGAAATTTTTGGCGAACTAAAAACAATTTGGGCAGTATTTTCATTTTCTTTTATTTCCCATTTATTTTCTTTAATCACTTCTTCTTTAAAGCTCCATTCCCAGAAATCATCAGTTCCTTTTTTCAAATCAATAGCGAAAGATGGCTCAATTTTGAGTTTGATAACCGGATCAATAATTTTTTCTTGGCCAATATTTTTATAATGAATTTTTACATTAATTTCATCACCAAAATTTGAAGAGATTTCTTCTAAAAAAGAATTATTGACCGTTAGACCTAAAACTAAATCTGGTTGATTTATCTTAACTAAAATTTCTTTTTCTTGTTGAAGAAAGAAGCTTTCATTTTGATCCAGGATACCAATTTTAACATCGATTTTTTTCTCTTCTGGATTAAGAAAAAATCCTTTAAAATCAATATTTTTTTCTTCGTTTCCTTCTAAATCAAAAACTAAAATTTTTTTATTTTCCTCTTCCGCAAATTCAAAATTAGAAAAAGTAAAATTAAAATCAGATGGATAAGAAATAATTAATTTAGTTTTTAAAGAAGATGGCAAACGGTTGAAAAATTTAATTCTAAATTCACCCTCTTCATTTATCAAAAGACTATCAGGAGTATTAATTTCTAAATCAGAGATAGAAGATAAGAGATTAATTTCTTTATTTGCTTCTTTTTTAAACCAGGATGAAAAGTTTTCTAATTGAAAATCAAGGATAGCATCAAAAACTTTTTTTTCATTTACCGAACCAAAAATTTTACCACTTATTGTTATTTCTTTTTTCTCCCCTTTTAAAACTTTTGGAATTTTTATTAAACAATAGTAATCAGAAATTTGGTAGCAATTTGGAAAAGATGAAAGATAGAAAAAGTTTGGTGGAAAATTTATTGTCATCTCAGAATTTACCAAATCAGAATTTTCTTTATTGATAATAAAAATTTTAGTTTCAAATTCCTGACCAACAAAAACTTCTTCTGGTGTTTCAATCATTAATTCAACAACTCTCTCTTTTTTAAAAATTTTTTCTTCAAAAAGAAGATAGAGGATCAAAAAAATTATTAAGAAAAATAAAAGGATTAAAAAAAATTTAAAAAGTTTTTTAGTCCGATTACTTTTGAAATCTTGTTTCTCAAAATAAGAAATTCTTTTTACCCCGTTAAGCTCCATACTTATGAAACCAATTCCTGATAAGTTTTAAGTGTTTCTTTAGCAGTTTTTTCCCATTGAAATTGTTTCGCCCTTTCTAAAGATTTTTCAGTAATTTTTTTCCTTACTTCTTTATCAGATAAAAGAGTTACTAAAGCATTAGCAATTTCTTCTGTTTTATAAGGATTAACAAATAAAGCATTATTTTCACCAACTATTTCTGGCATTGAAGAAAGGTTGCTGGTAATAATTGGAATTCTTCTTGCCATGGCTTCAATCAATGGTAAACCAAAACCTTCATATAAGGAAGGGAAAATAAAAACTTTTGCTCCGTCAAACAAATGATTTAGATCTTCTGGTTCAACATAACCGGTTAAAATAATATCTTTTTTATATGAAGAAGCTTTTATTTTTTTCTTTATCTCAGAAAAACCAAATCCTTCTTTACCTGCTAAAACAAGTTGAAGATTTTTCCCTTTAATAATTTTAGAAAATTTTTCAGGATCTTTTTTTATTTCATCTTTAACCATTTCAAATGCTTGAACAATTCGAGATATATTTTTTCTGACAGTAAGAGGAGAAAGGAAGAAAATATAATCACCCTTGATCTTATATTTTTTCTTTACTTTTTCTATTCCTTCTTTAGAAGATGGTTTAAAAAATCTTTCGTCAACGCCATGGTAAATAACTTTTATTTTTTCTGGTGGTAAGTTAAAAAGGGTAATCAAATCTTTTTTTGTTGATTCTGAAACAGCAATAATTTTATCAATAAATGGGAAAATAAAAGAAAGCTCTTCTTTTTCTTTTTCAACTTCTTTTTTAGGAAAAAGACTTGGGATTCTTAATAAAGAAAGGTCATGAATAGTCGCGACTGTTTTAACATTAATTTTCTTTGGTGGGCTTGGGATATATGGAAAATGAAAAACATCTATTTCTTCTTTTTTAATTAAAGCGTCAAACAAATGATGAGAAAATGAGGATGGAATAAATTTTGAATAAAGATAAAATGGATAAAAAACAATTTTTGTATTTTTTTTAAAAAATTTTTTTATTTTTTTCTTTTTAATTCGATGATCGAAAAAAAGAATATATTCATTTTCCTCATCAATTTTAAGAAGATGTCTAATCAATTGATAAACATAATGACCAACTCCACCTGCCTCACCCTTTTTAGGATTTAAAATTGTTCGACAATCAATTCCTATTCGCATACTTAATTTATTTTAGCAGATAATGAAAAATCTGTAAAATATGGTATAATGTGGATAAAGATTTTATGATTAAAGAAATTGTTGAAAATAAAAAGGCTTATTATAACTATGAGATTTTGGAAAAATATGAGGCTGGCATCGTTCTCTCTGGGCCGGAAGTAAAATCGGTAAAATCTGGGAGAATAAATATAGAAGGCGGATATGTGATTATTGACAAAAATCAAATTCCTTGGTTAATTAATATTAATATCGCTCCTTATCTCCCCGCCAAAGAAATTCAAGAAAACTACAATCCAAATCAGCCAAGAAAATTGCTCCTTAAAAAGAAAGAAATTTCTTCTCTTATTGGCAAAGCAAAAATTAAAGGCTTGACAATTATCCCTTTGAGGGTGTATAATAAACATGGTCTAATAAAAATTGAAATTGGTCTGGCAAAAGGGAAGAAAAAAATTGACAAAAGAGAAAAGATTAAAAAAAGAGAGATTGAAAGAAAAATAAGAGAAGAGTTAAAAAGGAAATTTTAATGGGGGTGAAATAAAGTCGAAAGAGAAAAAGAGATTAGGGTTGCTTTCCGGTTGAGAACGCCGAAATGTTCTCAAAAAAATAAATGCCAAAAATCTTGCTTATGCTTATGCCTAATTAAGGCATAACCTTTACTAGAGATTTCTGCTATCTAGTAAAGGGTAAAAAATAGTCCCTGAAAAAGGGGCGAGCAGAATAAGGCAATTTGATGCCCGATTCAAATTGCCGAAAATAAAAAAAATCGGGCTTTGATCTGAGAGATTTCGTCTGGTTTTATCTCAGATCGAAAAACAAACCAGACTATGAAAGTAGAAGCCCTAATCCTCTTTTCTCTTGACGCCGGTGAAACGCCGGCCACCTCCACCAAAAAATTATTTTTTAGTTTATAAAAGATGAAAAAATACAGAATCAATTATCAAATAAAAGCTAAAAAGGTTAGATTAATAGATGAGAATGGTAAACACCTCGGAATTTTTGATATTGATGAGGCATTAAAAATTGCTAAAGAAAAAAATCTTGATTTAGTCGAAGTCTCTCCAAAAGATGATCCGGTGGTAGTAAAAATAATGGATTTTGGAAAATTTCTTTACGAAGAAAAGAAAAAAGAAAAAAAGAAAAAACAAGCAATAAAAGTTATTCGCCTCTCAGTGAGAGTTAAAAAACACGATCTAGAAAATAAGAAAAATCAAATTTTAAAATTTTTAAATCAAGGAAAAAAAGTAAAAATTGAAATGATCTTAAAAGGTCGAGAGAAAATGCATTTAGATTTAGCTCAAAAGATTTTTGATGATTTTGTTAAAAGTCTTGGCGAAAAAATTAAAATTGAAAAACCTTTCTCTAAAGAAGAGGGTCGATTATCAATTTTAATCTCCTCTTAGTCTTATGAAAAAAACCTATAAATCAATCGCTAAAAGATTTAGAATCACTAAAAAAGGAAAAATTATCCATCGGAAAACTGGACTTGACCATTTTCGAACAAAAAAGAGTGGGAAATATGTTCTAAATAAAAGAAGAAAGAAAGAACTATCAAAAGAATTAAAAAGGGCGATTGCAAAAATATTAAAAAAATAATTTATGGTCAGAGTAAAAAGAGGAAAAATCCATATCAAAAAAAGAAGAAAACTTTTAAAAAGAGTAAAAGGCTATCGTTGGGGAAGAAAGAATTTAATAAAGTTAGCAAAAGTTGCTGCTTTAAAAGCGGGAGTTCATGCTTATCGAGATAGAAAAAGAAAGAAAAGAGAATTTCGCCGTCTTTGGCAAATAAAAATTAATGCTGCCTGTCGAAAATTGGGTCTTACTTACTCTAAATTTATTCATTTATTAAAAGAAGCTAAAATTGAAATAGATCGAAAAATATTAGCTCTTTTAGCAGAAAAATACCCTGAAGTTTTCAAAAAAATAGTTGAACATCTTACCTCAAAATAAATTTTGGGCCCGTGGTGTAGTCTGGTTTAACACGTCGCCCTGTCACGGCGAAGATCGCGGGTTCAAATCCCGTCGGGCCCGTTTTTAAAATGATAAATTTAAACCCAAACCCTATTCTTTTAAAAATTGGTCCGGTAAAAATTTACTGGTATGGATTTTTATTTTTTTTAGCTTTTTGGTTGATATTTTTTATTTCTTTAAAAAAAAGAAAGAAGGTTGGATTAAGCAAAGAAGATATTTATAACCTTTCTTTTTTTCTTCTTTTAGGCTCTCTTTTTGGTGCTCGAATCTATCATGTTCTTTCTCAAATTCAATTTTATCTTAAAAATCCATTAGAAATATTTTTCTTTTGGCAAGGCGGGTTGGGAATTTATGGGGCGGCAATTGTTGATTTTTTTCTTCTTTATATTTTTTCTAAAAAGAAAAAAATTGATTTTCTTTCTCTTCTTGATTTTTATTCACCTTTAGCAATTTTAGGATTATCAATTATAAGATGGGGAAATTTTTTCAATCAAGAACTTTACGGTTATCCAACAAATTCTTTTTTAAAAATTTTTATTGAAAAAGAAAATCGGTTAGCCGGTTATGAAAACTTTTCCTTTTTTCACCCCATTTTTCTTTATGAATCTTTTTTCTGCCTCTTAGTCTTTATTTTTCTTTCAATTAATGAAAAAAGAAAAAAGGGAAAGACCTTTTTCTTATCGGTTTTTCTTTATTCAATCTTTAAATTTTTAGTTGAATTCATCAGGATTGATGATCAGCCAAATATTTTTTCTTTGAAAATAAATCAATTAATGAGTATTATTTTCCTTTTGATTTCTCTCTTTTTTCTAATTAAAAAAACTAACTCTTTATCAAAACCTCAATTATCTTTCTAAATTCTTTTTCTTCTTTTTCTTTACCAGCATCACCTTCTCTTTCATAAGCATTACCAATCCGATAATAACGACAACCAAAAACAAAAGTTGGAATAGAACCAGAAGGATTAAATTCATTATAGATCGCTTCATCTTTTTGAGGAACAGAATTCTCTACTTCTTCTGTTAAAGTGTTATCTCCGGTATCAAGTTGCCAATGGTAAGCAACAATCTTTCCTTTTTTCACATAATCTTTTGCTACCTTATCAAATACATCTTTAATCCAATTACAATGAGGACACCAGGTAGTTGAAAAAAGATAAATGACTGGTTTACCATTTTCTTTACAAATCTGTTTACCAGTATCGATAAAAGAATTAAAAGACGTTCCTTTTGGTGGTTCAAGTCTTTCTTCAACAGATTGTTTAACAGGCTCTCTAACTTCCTCATTTTTAATTTCTGGTTCTTGAAGATTGACAGCAACTTTTGGTGTTCCGGTTTTTAACAAAACTAAATAGGAATAAATTAAACTTAAGACAGCAAAAATAGCAATCCCAGTGCAAATTCCAAAAACGAAACTAATCGTTGGAGAAAGATTACTCCAATTAGTTTTTTTTGTTTGCTTCTCTTCCATAGGTTTTTATTTTACTTTTTTTTAAAAAAAATGCAAGGTCAAAAGAGAGCCAATGGCTAAAAATGGGCCAAGAGGAACTTTAGAATTAAGAGTTTTTTTACCAACAATTAAAAGAAACAAAGAAATTATACCACCAATTAAGTAAGAAATAAAGATGGCAATTAAAACTTTTGGCCAACCAAACATTATCCCAATTAAAACCCCTAAAATTAAATCTCCCTCACCAATTCCTCTTTTTTTAGTTAAAAAATATTGAAGATAGAAAAAAAACCAACCTAAAAAGCCACCAAAAATGGTTGAAGAAAAAGAAGATTTAGTTAAAAAATTTAAAATAAGAATGAGAATTATCAAAGGAATGACAACTTTATCTTCAATTAACATATATTTTAAATCGTAAACAAAAACAAAGATCATTCCAGTAATAAACAACCAGTTTTTTAGAAGAGAAAGAAAAAATTCTAAATTATAAATTTTAAATGAAGTTAGCAAACTTATGAAAGAAAATAAGAAAAGAAAACCTGTTGCCAGTTCAACTAAAGGATACTGAAATGAAATTTTTTTTCCACAATATCGACATTTCCCTTTCAAAAACAAGAAAGAAAAAATTGGAATTAAATCTAGAAAAGAAAGTTGATGAAAACAATTCGGACACATTGAACGAGAAAAAGTAATTTTTTCTTTTTTTGGTAATCGATAAATTAAAACATTTATAAAACTACCAACTGAAGCACCGAGAAAAAAAATAAGAAAGTAAATCATATTTTTTAATAAAAAACCTTCTCTCCTTCGCAGAAGAGAAGGTTTTTAAAAGAGAAAATTAAATCAAAACTATTATGGACAGGTAGCACTTTTCATTCCGTTCTGGCTTGCACAAAGCGGACCAGCACTAAAGCCGCCACTTGCTCCTTCTAAATAAGCCCAAATTTGATAACCAGTGCAGGCAGTTGTACTATTGTCACATCCTGACGGTTGAGCAGTATAAGCATAATGACAAAGGGTAGTAGAAGTACCAGTACAGGCACTGGCATTATCAGGGGCGCTTGGATCCTTTGGTACTAATGACATTTGTGGGGTACCGGTACAACCAGTGGTATCAGATCTGAAACCAGAATTCGTCTCTGCCACGCAAAGAACAGTACATTTTCCATTATTACAATCGGTATTCCCTGTGATATCTCCTAATTTTAGAGATGAACCAGTTGGATAATTTCCTTTTTCATTAAAATAAAGTTCAAGGGCTGCTTGAATTTGTTTTAAATCGGCAATTCTTTTAGCATCGCGGGCTTTTACTCTGGCAGTAGAAAGAGCGGTAATTCCAATGGCTGCTAAAATACCAATAATGGCAATAACCACCAATAATTCAACTAAAGTAAAACCTTTTTTCTTCATAGTTTTAGATTTTAGGTTTTAAGTTACTTTTCTTCGCACACGACCTTTTTTGCCTTTTCTTCGGCTTTTTTAGTTTTTTTGGCTTTTTTTGTTGCTTTCTTTTTGGCCATAGGTTTAAATTTAAAGTTTTTTATATTATACCACAATTTTAAGGAAAAAGTTATCCACAAGCATTGAAATTTCTTTAAATTTGATTATAATTTAATTTATGCGTCATTTAAATGTTAACTGGATAAAAGATTTAGAAAATGAAGAAAAAAGAGAATTTAAAAGCATTTTAAAGAAACCCTCTTTTTTCAAAAAAAATCTTAAAAAATTCATCAGAACAATAGCAATTTTTATTATTGCGGGATTTCTTCTTTTTTCTCGAGGAATTTTTACCGAAGAAAGTTTAATCAATGAAATGCCAAAAATTTCTTTCTGGAAGGGAATAGCTAAAATTCTTATTTTTCAAGAAAGGTTACTTAAAGGTGAAATTTCTGATCGAATCAATGTCTTAGTTTTAGGAATGGGGGGAGTAACTCACGAAGGTCCTTATCTTACTGATACAATAATTTTGGTTTCATTAAAACCTTCAACTAAACAAGTTGCTCTCCTTTCAATTCCCCGTGATTTATGGGTTCCTATTCCAGGTTATGGTTGGGGAAAAATCAATTCCGCTAATGCTATCGGAGAAAGTAAAGACGGGAGGGGAGCACAATTAGCAAGTTTGGTTGTCAGCAAAATATTTAATTTACCAATTCATTATTTTATCAGAATTGATTTTTTTGGATTCAAAGAATTAATTGATGCTTTGGGTGGAATAGATGTTTATGTTGAAAGAAGTTTCACTGATTATTTTTATCCAACTAATAATTTTGGCTATAAAACAATTTCTTTTACTAAAGGATGGGAAAAAATGAATGGGGAAAGAGCTCTTGAATTTGTCCGTTCTCGTCATGGAACAAATGGAGAAGATTCTGATTTTGCCAGAATGAAAAGACAACAAAAAGTTATTTTTGCTATCAAGAAAAAAATTGATGAAATAAACATTTTAAAAGATCCTAAAAAAGCCTGGATTATTTTTAACCTTTTAAAAAAATATTTTTCAACAAATCTTAGCTTTGATGAAATGATGAAACTGGCTAGATTTTTTAAAGATGTAAATGAAGAAAAAATTATTAATAAAGTATTAGAAGCTGATAACTCCTCCCCTCTTTATTCTGAGATTATTAATGGAATGTATGTTTTAAAAACAAGAACTGGTAATTTTGATGAATTGGCCGAGATAGCTAAAAATATTTTTGAAAAAGAAATTGTTAGAGAAAAAAAAGAAAAGCCAAAAATTATCCTTTTAAACGGTACTTTTATTGATGGTTTAGCCAGATCAAAAATAGAAATTCTTTCTCCTCATTTTGAAATCATTGAAATAGGAAATGCTAAAAAAAGAGACTATTCTCGAACAATTATTTATGATCTTACCAATGGTAAAAAAAATAAAGAGCTAAATATTTTAAAGGAAAGATTGGGAGGGGATGTTTTAAATGAAATACCAGATGAATTTATTGGAAAAGGGGCAGATTTTATTATTATTTTAGGTGAAAAATAAATATGTATAAAGTTCTTATTGTTGGAAGAGTAAATGTAGGGAAATCTACTCTTTTTAATCTCATCACTGAAAAAAAGAAGGCGGTTGTCTCAAAAGAACCAAAAACAACTAGGGATAGAATTTATGGTGAATGCTTTTGGCGAAAAGAAAAATTTATTCTTATCGATATTGCTGGATTTACTAAAGAAAGACTTGAGCCAAAAGAAGAAATTTTAGAAAAGGAAATTAAAAAACAGATGGAAATTGCTTTAAATGAGGCTGATTTAATTATTTTTTTATTGGATATAAATGATGAAATAACGTCAGAAGATAGAGAAATTGCAAAAGAAATTAAAAAGTTAAAAAAAGAAGTGATTTTAGCGGTGAACAAAGTTGATAATCCAAAATTAAGAGAAAAAGCACAGGAAATAAATTTTTTAAGTTTAGGTTTTGGAGAACCATTTTTAATTTCAGCAGCCAATGGCTCTGGCGTTGGTGATCTTTTAGATGAATTAGTAAAAAGAATATCAAAAATAAAAAAAGAAAAAGTTACTAGAAAAGAAAAAATTTCCAGAAAAAAACCTTTTAAAATAGCCATCGTTGGGAAAACAAATGTCGGTAAATCAACTTTAGTCAATTCAATTTTAGGAGAAGAAAGGGTGATTGTTACTCCCCTACCTCATACAACTCGTGAACCAATTGATACCTATTTTTCTTATCAAGGTGAAAATTTTATTTTAATTGATACAGCGGGAATAAGAAAAAAAACTAAAATAAAATCTGAAGTAGAAAAAATTGGCGTAATGAAAAGTTTAAAAATGATTGAAAAATCTGATGTTGTTTTATTAGTTGTTGATCTTTGCGAAAGGGTATCTCATCTTGATAGAAAGTTAGCGGATTTAATAAAAGAAAATAAAAAAAGTGTTATTTTAGTCATTAATAAATTTGATTTAGCCAGAAGACCATTTAAAGAATATTTAAATTATTATCAAAATCAATTTCCAAATCTTTGGTGGGCTCCGATTGTCTTTATTTCCGCCAAAGAAAAAATAAACCTTGATAAACTTTTCGAACAGATTCTTTTAATTAAACAAAGATTAAAAATAAAACTTAAAAAAAGAGAGTTAAATCTTTTATTGAAAGAAGTGATAAAAAAATACAATTTTTCTCAAAAATATTGGCGGGAGGTAGAAATTTATCAAGAAAAAAGCCAAATTCCTACTGTTGTTTTAAAAATTCCAAAATTGTCAGCTAAAGAGATTCCACCAAATGAGGCTCAATTAAATATTTTAGAAAAAAAGATTAGGGAAAAATTTGAACTATGGGGAGTTCCTCTTGAGGTTAAAGCAAGAACTTTTAAAAAATAAAATTATGTTGATCATCGTTGGTTTGGGTAATCCAATTAAAAGTTATCTTGGAACAAGACACAACATTGGTCAGGCAGTCGTTTCTTACTTTCAAAAAATGAAAAATTTTAAAGATTTTTCTTTTAATAAAAAATTTTTCAGTTTTATTTCCGAAGGAATGATTGATGACAAAAAAATAATTTTAGTTCTCCCCCAAACATTCATGAATGAATCCGGAAAAGTAATTAAGAAAATTTTTGAAAACTGGAAATTGAAAATAAAAAACTTAATAGTTGTTCATGATGATATTGACTTACCTTTAGGAAAAATAAGAGTTAGAACTTCTGGCTCATCTGGTGGCCATAAAGGGGTTCAATCAATTATTGATGCTTTAAAAAGAGATGATTTTATAAGAATAAAAATTGGGGTTGCCAATGAAAGAAGAAAAAAAATTCCAGCCGATAAATTTGTCTTGGAAAAATTTGAAAAAGATGAAAAAGAAATAGTGGAAAAGATTAAAATTAAAACAGTTGATATTTTATCCAATTTAATTAAAAATAAAATTAAAAACCAAACCTTTTCGCTATAAAAAGGGCGAGGTTTTTGCCTCGCCTTTAATTAAGCTTAACTTCTCGATACTCGACAGTCTTCCCCCCTTTCTTCACAGTTATTCCGTATCTTCTCTTTCGTCGGAGATTCGTGACGCGTGTCGCTTTCGACTCATAACAACCAATTGTCTTTTTGTCAACCAGAAATGAGCCGTCTTCGAGATCAGTCACCTCGATCTCGTAAGTTTCCTGATGAATTCCGTGGTAGTAGATTCGACCTAAATAGAGATCAAAGTCAACGACCACCTCTGGGAAGCTGAGACGATAAAAATCTTCCAAGGTAGTATCCTTAATTGTTGCCTCCATCGTCTCGTGATCAACCACGAGTGTATATCTCTCCCCTTTAGTGATTACCATTCTTTCAAAATGGTCACTATTAGGGCCAAGACCGAAGCGATAGAGACAGTATTCTTGTTTGTAAACCTTCACCTCATGTCCCTCTCCTGGGCCAGTACTCGCCCAGAATATTCCATTGTCCGCGTCGAAATAGAGTGAAACATTTTTCACCTGGCAACGAGTCACACCCTCCCCCACGGGGGGAAGAGGAATGGTGCAACCACTTATCATGAACGCGATCAAAGCTATCTTTTTCATCTGACCCTCCTTTTGGGGGGATTTATAATATTGTAAATCAAGTCTAGAAATGAAATAATCTTGTCGATAATAATGAAAAAAAATTTCATTTTACACCTCCTTGAGGTCCATTAAAGGACCTCATTTTAATCCTACTTCTTTTTTATTTTTTGTCAAGTCCTCAATTTTAAGAAACAAAAAATCGGCTTTTTAGCCGATTTTTTGCACTCTCCTGCCCACCAGCTCAGGGCCTACTTCGCACAAGGCGAATCAACCCTGATTTTGGCTACTTCCCGGTTAGGAGGTCTCCCGGTTTTGCCACTGGTGGGCAGAAGGGTATTTTTCAAATAAAAATTTAGCAAATTTTAAAATTTTGTCAAGGGGTAAATTTCATTATAATTAAAAAGGGGCTCAAAAAGAGCCCCTGAAATTTACTTACTTAATTCCCATATTCTTTTTTTGCTCATCAGTGAGAAAGAAATGGTAATATATAGTAGCACAGAAAAGGAGAAGCATAAGAAAAGCGAATAAAATCAAGATGCTCATCAATAAAAATTTAATAATTACCGTAACCATATTACCTTCTTCTTCTTCTTCTTCTTGACTTTCTTTTTATTTTAATCATAATAACAAATATGTCAAGTCAAGAAATAAAAAATGGCGATTTAATTTATTGGAATGCTTTGGCTCTTTTTTTAAAGTTTGAGGCAAAAAAATTAAAATTGATTGCAGATTATTTCCCTTTAATGAAAATTGCTTTTAATGCTTCTCTTTCAGATTTTATTAAAGCGGGTATCGATGAAAAGATTGCTCAAGAATTTTTGGATTGGCGAAAAAAAATCGACCCTGAAAAAGAATGGAAAAAATTAGAGAAAGAAAAAATAAAAATTATTACTATCAAAGATGAAAATTATCCAAAACTTTTAAAAGAAATTTATGATCCACCGGCGATTTTATATGTAAAAGGAGAATTAAAAAAAGAAGAAAAATATCCATTAGCAGTTGTTGGAACGAGAAAAATGACTTTTTATGGTCGAGAGGTAACCGAACAAATTGTTAAAGATTTAGCTAATGCTGGTTTAACAATTATCTCTGGATTGGCTTTAGGAATTGACAGTGTTGCCCATAAGACAACTTTAAAAGAAAAAGGAAGAACTATCGCTGTTTTAGGTGGTGGGATAGATGAAAAAACTATTTATCCATCAATTCATAAAAATTTGGCCAAAAAAATTGTTGAAAGTGGTGGAGCGGTTATTTCTGAATATCCAGTTGGCACAAGGCCAACCAAATATTCGTTCCCTAATCGAAATAGAATTATTTCTGGACTTTCTTTAGGTGTATTGGTAATTGAAGCACCATTTGAATCAGGAGCACTAATTACTGCCAAATTAGCCCTTGATCAAAATCGAGAAGTTTTTGCTGTGCCAGGAAATATTTATAATAAAACTTCAGAAGGTTGTAATTGGCTAATTAAATTAGGAGCAAAAGTTGTCACTAAAGCAGAAGATATTTTTGAAGCATTAAATTTAGAACTTATTTTAGAAAAAAAGAAAGAAATTAAACCGGAATCAAAAGAAGAGGAAATTTTGTTAAAATATCTTTCAAAGGAGCCAATTCATATCGATGAATTAATTGAAAAAAGCGGATTAAATCCTGCTAAAGTTCTTTCAACCCTTTCGTTAATGGAAATAAAAGAAAAAGTAAAAAATTTAGGTCAAGGAAAATATATTTTAAATTAATATGGAAAAAATTAAAAACCTAATTATTGTTGAATCACCAACTAAAGCAAAAACAATCTCCCAATTTCTGGGTGATGATTTTATAGTTGAATCAAGCAATGGTCACGTCAGAGATTTACCAAAAAGTAGAATGGGAATAAAAATAGAGGAAAATTTTAATCCTGAATATATAATTCCTCTTGAGAAAAGAAAGATTGTTAATCATTTAAAAAAAGTAGCGGAAAATTCAAAAACAATTTTCTTTGCTACCGATGAAGATAGAGAGGGTGAAGCAATTGCTTGGCATTTAGCCGAAATTTTAAAATTAGAAAAGAATCAAAAAAATAGAATTGCTTTTCATGAAATTACGAAAGATGCAGTCCTTGAGGCTTTAAAAAATCCGAGAGAAATTGATATGAATTTAGTTAATGCTCAACAAGCAAGAAGAATTTTAGATCGATTGGTTGGTTACAGTTTGTCTCCTCTCCTTTGGAAAAAAATTGCTCGAAAGCTTTCAGCTGGTCGAGTTCAATCGGCTGCTCTTCGTTTGATAGTTGAAAGACAAAGAGAAATTGAAAATTTTATTCCTCAAGAATATTGGACAATTATAGCTCAATTTAAAACAGTTAAGGGAGATGAATTTGAAGCGGTTCTTTACAAAATTAATGATAAAATCTTGGACAAATTTGATATTAAAAGTGAAACTGAGGCAAAAGAAATTTTAAAAGATTTAGAAGGAGCAAAATATACAATCATTAAAATAGAAGAAAGAGAAACAAAAAAGAGCCCTCCTCCTCCATTTATTACTTCAACACTTCAACAAGAGGCAAACAAAAGATTTGGATATTCAACAAAAAAGATAATGATGATAGCTCAACAACTTTACGAAGGGATAAAATTGGGTAAAGAAGGAATGGTTGGGCTAATCACTTATATGAGAACCGATTCTTTCAACCTAGCAGAAAAATTTTTAATCGAAACAAGAAAGTATATCAAAGAAAAATTTAAAGATTCTTATTTGCCAAAAAGTTTCAGAATTTATAAAACAAGATCAAAGTTGGCACAAGAAGCGCACGAAGCGATAAGACCAACAAGTATTTTAAGAGAACCAGAAAAAATAAAAAAATTTTTAACCAGAGAACAATTTAGAATTTATGAATTAATTTGGCGAAGATCTTTAGCTTCTCAAATGAGTGATGCTGAAATAAAAAATATTAAAATTGAAATTTTAGCAAAAAAAGATCAGGGAAAAAATTATTATTTTAAAGCTATTGGCAATCAAATTAAATTTGATGGTTGGCTAAGTATCTACCCTTTGAAACTTGAAGAAACAATTTTACCTTTGGTAAAAGAAAATGAAATTCTTAATTTAGTAAAAATTGAACCGAAACAACATTTCACTCAACCACCTTCTTTGTATTCTGAAGCTGGATTAGTAAAAGCATTGGAAAAATATGGAATTGGTCGACCATCAACTTATGCACCAATTATCTCTACACTTTTTGAAAGAAATTATGTGAGAAAAGAAAAAAATCGTTTAGTTCCAACAGAAACAGGAATTAAGGTTAATGATTTATTAGTTAATCATTTTCCAGAAATTGTTGATTATCAATTTACTGCGGAAATGGAAGAAAAATTAGATAAGATTGCCGAGGGGAAGCAAAAGTGGTATGAAATGATTGCTGATTTTTATTGGCCATTTAAAAAACTTTTAGAAAGAAAAGAAAAAGAAATTGTTCATCAAAAACCAACCGAAGAAAAAACAAATGAGATTTGTGAAAAATGTGGTAAACCAATGGTAGTAAGAATCTCTCGATTTGGTAAATTTTTAGCTTGTTCCGGTTTTCCTGAGTGTAAATTTGTCAAACCAATTCAAGATGAGACCAATAAATTAAATATAAAATGTCCTAAATGTCAGAAAGGAGAAATTATTATAAAAAAAACAAAAAGGGGGAAAGAGTTTTATACCTGCTCCCGTTGGCCGGATTGTGATTTTAAAAGCTGGGAAAAACCTTCAAAAGAATCATCTACCTAATGACTTTGAAATATTAAAAGTCTATAAAGTTGAAGATTCTCCCTCAAGCTTTTTGATGATGTTTTCTAAATCTTGTTCGCTATAAAATTCAATGATGATTTTACCCTTTTTACCTCTTTTTTTAATAGTCACTTTAGTGCCAAGCATTTCCTGAAGTTTTTCTTCTTTTAATCGAATAAGCGGATCTTTTAATGTTGGTTTTTTTCTTTTAAAAACTACCAATTCCTTTACTTCCTGCACACTCATGCCAGTACCTAAAATTCTTTTCAATAATGCTTCTTGTTTTTCCCGAGAATCTAAAGAAAGTAGGATTTTAGCATGAGATTCGGTAATTTTCCCTTCTTCAATTGCTTTCTGAACCGACTCTGGTAAAGATAAAAGTCTTAAAGTATTAGCAATTGTTGCTCTCGCTTTGCCAATTCTTTTAGCAATTTCTTCCTGGGTAAGATTAAATTCATCAATCAATCTTTGATAGGCCCTTGCTTTCTCTATTGGATTCAAATCTTTTCTCTGAATATTTTCAATTAAAGAAATTTCCAATTTTTTTAAATCATCGGCTGAGCGGACAATGACTGGAACCTTTTCTAAGTTAAGAATTTTTGCTGCTCTTAATCTTCTTTCGCCGGCAATTAATTCGTAAAGATTATCAGAAATTTTTGTCACAATAAGAGGTTGAAGAATTCCATGTTTTTTAATTGAATTAACCAGCTCTTCTAAACCCTTTTCGTCAAAATCTTTTCTCGCTTGATAAGGATTTGGACGAATTGATGAAATCGGAATTTCTAATATTTTTTCTTCTTCTGATTTTGTTTTTTTAGGAATTAAAGATTCAAGACCCCTGCCAAGAGCCATAAAATTAAAAATTATTATAATAAAGAAATTCTATCGCCAACCTTTGATAAGCACGCGCTCCTTTTGAATTTGGTGCGTATTCTAAAATTGATTTTCCAAATGATGGTGCTTCAGCAAGTTTAACTGAACGAGGAATAACTGTTCTAAAAATTCTGCCAGGAAAATTTTTATAAAGTTCTTCTAAAACTTCTCGAGAAAGTTTTGCTCTTTCGTCATACATGGTAATAACTGCGCCCAAAATTTTGAGTTTTTGATTTAAGTTTTCTTTAATAAGATTAAGAGTATTCAAAAGTTGTCCTAATCCTTCTAAAGCATAGTATTCTGCTTGAATCGGAATTAAAACCTCATCAGAAGCAACCAAACTATTAATTGTTAAAAGACCTAAAGATGGAGGAGTGTCAATAAAAACAAAATCGTAATCAGAAGGAAGATGATCTATAATTTTAGCTAATTTAAATTCCCTATCTGGTTCATTAACTAATTCTATATTAGCACCCGCTAAATTTTCTGAAGCAGGAATAAGATAAAAATTTTCTTTAATTTTAACTAAACTTTCCAAAATTGAAGCCTGACCTGATAAAACTTCATAAATTGTTTTTTTAAAATCGTTCACCCCTAATCCAGAGGTAGCATTAGCCTGAGGATCAAAGTCAATAAGAAGAATTTTTTTTCCAAAATTGGCCAAATAAGATGAAAGGCTTACAACTGTTGTCGTTTTTGCGGTTCCACCTTTCTGATTGACAACAGAAATTGTTTTCATAATTTCAATTTTAATAAAAAAGAAGAGATTGACAAGAGTCATCTTATTGATAAAATTAAAAGAAGCCGGGATGCTGGAATTGGTAGACAGGCGGGTCTCAAAAACCCGTGGTCGCAAGACCGTGAGGGTTCAAATCCCTCTCCCGGCATTTTTTTAATTTCAGTTCAGGAATTAAAAAGAAAATATTTTAATGACCTGAGTCCGCTTCGTATAAAAATCGATGATTTCAATTAAGTTCTTTTTAAACAAAATAAAATAGCAGGGATGGGATTCGAACCCATGACACGCGGATTATGAATCCGCTGCTCTACCGCTGAGCTACCCTGCCAAGTTGCGGGGGTGGGATTCGAACCCACGACCTCCGGATTATGAGCCCGGCGAGCTGCCACTGCTCTACCCCGCGATAGTGAAATATTATATTATCATATTATAGCAATTTTATCAAGTGTAATATGTTAATAATTCGGAAAGCAATATTTAAAAGTGACTCACAAAGGAACCTGTTTTGTTGTAAAGAAAATTTTCAAAGTCAAAAATAAAAATTTATGAGAAATTTTAAAAAACAAAATCAATCGCGAAAATCAAAAATCTTTTTCGCGAGATAAAATAATTTCAAGGAAAAATATAAAAGTAATATTTATTCTATCTTTTCAATTTTAATACAACCAGCCGGACAAGCATCTGCTGCCTGTTGATTACAACCAAGTTCTTCTATTTCATCGTTTTTAACATGGCTTTTCCCTTCCTCGTCTAATTCAAAATTTTCCGGGCAAATAGCGGCACAAGATCCACAGCCAATACAACATTCTTTGTCAACTTTTATTTTATATCTCATAGGTTTTATAGATTAAAGCTTAAAGTAATCTATTTTTCCTTCCCGATTAATAATAATTCTTATTTTTTTATTAAAGGTTGTCAAGTCAATAATAAAATCTTCCTCTATTCCCCCTGAAAGTTTTAAAAATTTTATTTCTTGCCCTGAACTTGTCAAGTTGATATTCTTTGAAAATTCATAGATCTCATTTTCTGGATTGTTTTGGTTAAAGTTTTCTCTAAAAAGAATATATCGAAATGGTTGACTAAAATTAACCCCCCAGAAAGAATCTTTTTCTGCAGAAATTGATTTTTCTTGTGCCTTTCTTAAAACGCTAATTATTTGATCAACCGTATTATCAAAATCTTGACTATTTTTGAAATTGATCAAAAACGGAATACTTAAGCCAGCTAAGATTCCTAAAATTGAAATCACTAAAAGAACTTCAATTAAAGTAAATCCTTTTTTCATTTTTCTTGCCAATAACCAATAACAATTTTCCCATCTCTTTCAATTCTATCAATTCTAATTTCTATTAATCGGGGGAAATCTTTAATGTTACTTTTTGTATAAATATATTTTGGTGGATTTCTATTATCTACTCTTAAAGAACATTGATAATTAAATGAAGAATCAATAGTAATAGTTGTTCCCCTTGTTGTGTAAGATGGGTTGCTTCTTATTCTTTCTAATGCTTCTTCAGCACAGGCGGTTGAAAGATAAAGAGCCAAAGCAGAATTTTTTTGAGAAAAAGAAATTTTTGCCTGATCAATTCCTAAAAAGTTAAGAGTCGTTGTGATCAAAATTCCAACCGCAGTTAAAACTAAAATAATAATTAAAATTGTATAGCCATTTTTCATAAACTATTGTTATCTCTTAAATTAATTGTCTTTTGACTTTTCATTTCGATTTGATATTCAATTCTTTCAAATGGATTATAATAATTCAATTTTATTTTTACCTGAAAAGTTTGAGGACGAGCAGGATTTAATGAAAGATTCTTAAAAATAATCTCTTTAACTTTTACTTTTTCACTGGTTAAAGAAATTGGCTGAGCACCTTCTTTTTCAATCATCAGTTTACCTTCTTCAGAATAAAAACGAACAAATCTTTCATCGGGCATTTTTAAAACCAACTCTGGTGTTTCTTCACCAAAAGAAAAAGGAACTTCTATTGATTTTGCTCTTTTTGCTTCATAAGAAATTTTCTCAAAAATAAAACGAAGATTTGATAAAACTTCATTATAAGAGATTGATTTAGCCCTCCCTTCAATAATTTGCCAAAAAAGATAAATTCCCGCATTTAAAATCACGCTTAATAAGGCAATATAAATTAATAATTCAATAAAAGTAAACCCTTTTTTCATAAATTATCGAATCCAATTAGTAATTCTTGAAAATAAACGGACTTCCCTTTTAAGTCCACTTTTTGTTTTCCAACTTACTAAAGAAACAACTTTTCTTTTAGTTGAAGAAATAAGATAGATATAAATTTGACGATAAAAAATTTTATTATTTAATTTAACTTCTTCAAGACAATCTTTTCCTGGTATTTTTTTTAAAACCCAACGGTTATTTTCCATCGCCAGACAATAGGAATAAAGATTTGATCCTAGTTCTTGAAAATTTATATCACGAATCAAACGCAGTGCTTCAATTCCTTCCTCCGCCAAATGAGTAGCAATTGTTAAATCTCTTGCTTGTTCATTAATTTGATATGAACTAATTATAAGGAAAATAAAAAAACTAGCAATCAAACAAAAAATTCCAATGGCTAATAAAATTTCAATTAGAGAAAAAGATTTCTTAAACATTTTCTTCAAAAACTGGTCTTAAAGATTGATAAAAAATTCCAATTGGAATTTTACCAGTATTTTGATAGTCCCATTCTCTTGCTTTTTTCAAAGCCATCTCATAGTTGGTAAAATCATGATTTTCTTTTTCTAATTGATAAACATTTTTATTATAAATTTCGTAAGTATTAAAATAAACAACGCAGGGCTGAAGAATATCAATAAAAGAGAAACCATTAAATTGAATTGCTTTTTTCATTAAATCTTTCAAATGTTCTATTTGTCCAACATAACCGCGAGCAACAAAACCTGCATTACAAGTTATCATCAATTCAATGGGGTTTAGCGGTTTTTCCACATTTCCTTTTGGTGAAGATTTACTTATAAATCCTTTTGGTGAAGTTGGGGTAAATTGACCGGTGGTTAAACTAAAAACACGATTATTATGAACAAAAACTTTTATATTAGAATTTCTTTTGGCAGCAAAAATTAAATGCTCCAAGCCCTCACTGTAAATATCGCCATCGCCAGCAAAACAAATTGGAATTAAATTTCTCTTGGCTAATTTTATTCCAGTAGCCACCGGAATTGTTCGACCATGAAGAGAATAAAAACTGTTTAAATTTAAATAATCAGCAATTTTTCCATGACAACCAATGCCGGTAATAATCACAATATTTTTTAAATTTAAACCTTCTTTCTCTAATTCAGTTAAAGCATTTTTGAAAGCATTTTCTATGGCAAAATTTCCACAACCAGGACACCAAGTTTTTTGAGCATAAGTACTTAAACTCATATGATTTTTTCAATTTCTTTTGTTAACTCATCAACAGTAAATGGTCGACCATCATATTTTAAAATTTTTTTATCAACAAAAATTTTATTTTGAGAAAGTAGATTTGCTAATTGACCATTTCTATTAAGTTCAATATCAATTATTTTTTTTACCCCAATTAACTCTTTCTTTATTTTTTCAAATGGCAATGGCTCTAAAAATAATGGTTGAATGACCTTTAAATTAAGTTTTTCTCCAACTTCAGAAACAACACCTTTAGTTGACCCCCAAGTAATTAGAGCAATTTTACTTTTTTTAGGACCATAAACTTTAATTGTTTCCTTGTTTTTAAGTTCTTTAATCAATGTTTCTCTTTTTCTTAATCTTTTTTCGACCATCTTTTTTCGCCAAATTGCCTCTTCAGTAGTAATTCCAAATTCATCATGCTCATAACTGTTTGCTTTAACAATAGAATTTGAACCAGGGAAACTTAAAGGCGAAATCCCACTTAAAGTAATTTTGTATCTTTGATAATTTTTGTCAGAAATAGTCTTTATTGGCTTTACTTTTATTTTTCTTTCATCAAAAGAAACAGAATATGTACTCTCACAAAGATGTTTATCAACAAGAATAATAACCGGTGTTTGATAATGCCAAGCTAAATTAAATGCTTCATTAGTTAAATAAAATGCTTCATCAGCATCTCCTGGCGCTAAAACAATTCTTAAAAATTCACCATGACCAGCGGAAATAACAAAAGAAAGATCAGCTTGGGAAGTATAAGTTGGAATACCAGTTGCTGGTGCTGGTCTTTGACCGTAAACAAAAACAATAGGAACTTCTGCTTGACCTGCCAAACTTAAAGATTCAACCATTAAAGCAAAACCGCCACCAGAAGTAGCAACCATTGATTTTTCCCCAGCATAACTAGCCCCAATCGCCATAAGGGCAACAGCAATTTCATTTTCTGGTTGAATAACTTTAATTTTAAATTTATCCTGATAAGAAGCCAAAAAATGTAAAATATTGGTTACCGGTGTCATTGGGTAAGCAAAATAAATTTTTAATCCTGATTTAACTGCTCCTAAACCAATAGCCTCATTGCCAGTTAAAATTTCTTTAGGTCTTTGATTTAACTTCTTTATTTTTAATTTAAAATCAATTTTTTTTGCTAATTCAAAACCAATTTTTGCTCCTTTTAAGTTTTCTATTAATTTTTTTTCAATTTTCTTTTTAATGACCCTTTCAACAATTTGAAAATCTTGACCAAAAATACCAGCTAAAAATCCTAAAATAATCGTGTTTCTAACAATTGGTGGGAGATTATTTTCTTTAATAATTTGGGAAAGGGGTAGGGCAAGACCTTTATTAATTTTAAAAAGACTTGCATCATAAATGACAAGTCCTTTCTTTTTTAATTTTTTCTGATGTTTGATAAATGTTTCTTTATTGAAAGCAATTAATAAATCAATTTTTTCTTGATGAGCAATGATTCTTTTTTCACTAATTCTCACAATAGAAAAGTTATGTCCACCAGTAATTAAAGATGGATATTCTTCATAACCAAAAATCCAGTAGCCCAATTGATTAAAAAATTGAGCAATTAACTGGGAAGCTTGCCTTATTCCATCACCAGCCCTCCCGCCAATCAGAATCGAAAAATCACTCATATGAAAATTAAATTATTGCTCTGGAGAAAGATCGGTTGTTTCTGGTTCAATTCCTTTTGTGATAACTTTACAATTTTTTGCTTCCTGATGAAATTCCCTCCAAATTTTTCTAACCGTGGCATTATATTTTCTTGTTGCCTCCCTTTTTGCCTTTCTGAAATTATTCCAAGCATTAATTCTCGCTTTATTCCTTTCGTACCAATTGTTTATCCCCCAAGCAGTAATTAAATCAGCTTTTCTTTTTTCCAAAGCAGACTTAATTTCAGCAGAAAAAGTTTCATAAGCAGAAATAAGAGCATTTTCCCTTTTTTCAACCGCTTTGGTAAGGCAACCTAAATCAATCTGTTTTCTTGCTGATTCAGCCTGAGCAAAAACAAATTGGGTAGCAAAAAGAGAAATTAAAATTGTAAGAAATATGACCTTTTTCATAGGCTCCGCGGGCAGGACTCGAACCTGCAACCCACTGGTTAACAGCCAGTCGCTCTACCATTGAGCTACCGCGGAATAAATAGATTATAAACAAAAAATGATGAATTGTAAATATTTTAATAGTAGTCTTTTATTTTTTCAATCCCTTTCATTTCTCTAATCTTCTCTAATGCCTTTGCTTCAATTTGACGAATTCTTTCTCGAGTAACATTAAATTTTTGACCAATTTCTTCAAGGGTATGGGCCACACCATCAACTAAACCAAATCTCATCTCTAAAATTTTTCTTTCCCTTTCTGGTAACTCTTTAACAATCTCGTTAATATATTCTTTAAGAATTCTTAAAGCAGCTGCCCGATCAGGTGTAATAGTTTTTAAATCTTCAACAAAGTCGGCAATAACTGTATCTTTGTCTTCGTCTTTGGAAATTGCCTGATCAAGTGAAATAACATCTTGAGAAACTTCCAAAAGTGAGATTACTTTTTCTGGATCTTCACCTACTTCAGCAGCAATTTCTTCTGGTGTTGGTTCTCTGTTTAAAACTTGAAGAAGGTATCTTGAAGCCTGTTGAAGTCGATTTAAAACCTCAACCATATGAACAGGAATTCTAATTGTTCGAGAATGATCAGCTAAGGCACGAGTAATTGCCTGACGAATCCACCAAGTAGCATAAGTTGAAAATTTATAACCTTTTCGCCAATCAAATTTCTCAACCGCTCTAAAAAGACCAAGGTTTCCTTCCTGAATTAAATCTAAAAATGATAAACCATAGCCAACAAATTTTTTAGCAATTGAAACAACTAATCTTAAATTTGCTTCAACTAATTTTTGCATCGCAGCAATATCACCCTTATCTTTTCTTTTCGCTAATTCTATTTCCTCCTCTGGGGTAAGAAGTGGGACCTTACCTATTTCTTTAAGATACATTTGAATTGAATCTTCTGAAAGTTTATCAAGATCTAACATTTCTGGGGTAAATTTTGGTTTTTCTTCTTCTTTTTCTTCTTCAAGAAGAGAATCCTTAGATTCAATGATTTTAACTCCGTAAAAATCAAGAGTATCAATTAAATTTTCTAATTTATCTAAATATTTTCCTAAATTATGAGGGAAAGAATAAATAATTTCATCTTCAGTAACAAAACCACGTTCCCTTCCTTTTTTAACAAGGAGGTCTATTTTTTCTTGAGAAAAGGTAAGATATTTTTTCTTTTTTTTCGGCATAAAAATTATTTTATTTTCCCTAATTCCTCCGTCAATTTTTTTACCTCTTTAGAAATTTCCTCAATTTTTTCTTTATTTTTCTCTTCCTCAGCAGTTTTTAGCTCTATTTCTAATTCTTTCAATTTTTTCAAAATAAAATCTTTTTTAATTCTTTTAAAGAGAAATTCTAAATCTTTATCAACCACTTTGTTTTCTAAATTTGGAAATTCTTTCTCAATGGCTAAAGTTAAAAAATCAACATAGGTTTTTAAATCCTCGTCAATTAAACTCTCTTTGAATTCTTGATAACTAATTTTTTCATTTTCTAAAGAGATTAAACTGTAAATTTTTTTCAAATGATTAACAATTTTTTTTAATTTATCAGTAGCAAAAAATTCATCTTTTAACTCTTCATAAAATGATAAAATATGCTCTGGAAATTTAATCAATAAACCAACAAATCTTTCCTGAATCTCTAATTCTTGGTCTTTTTTAATTAATGGAAATTCTTCTTCCTCTTCCTTTTCGTCTTTTTTTATATACTTTTTTAAATTTTCCCTCAAAATTTCGTAAGAAACTTTGGCCTGATCAGAAAGTTTTTTTAACCAAAAATCTTGTTCAATTAAATTTCCAATTTTTGAAATAACTGGTAAAAGTTCCTCAACAACCCTTTTTTGTTCACTAATTTTTGAAGGATCAAATTCTTTAAAAGCAGAAGAGAAATAATATTCCATAATCGGTTTTGATTCTTTAATAGCTAAAAGCCAAAGTTTTTTATCTTTTCTTATACACTCATCTGGATCTTTACCTTCTGGAAGAATTAAAACTTTTAAATTCATTTCTTGAGATAAGGCAATATCTATTCCTCTTTTTGTTGAAGCCTGGCCAGATGGATCAACATCAAAAGCTAAAATTACATTTGGTGAATATCTTTTTAAAATTTTGACCTGCTGAATAGTTAAAGCTGAACCTGAAATAGCCACTGTATTTTTTGTTCCTGCCTTATGAGCGGAAATGACATCAAAATATCCTTCAACTAAAATTGAATAGTTTCTTTTTTTAATTTCCAATTTTGCTTTGTCTAACCCGAAAAGAATTTTTGATTTATTATAAATTTGAGTTTCTGGAGTATTGATATATTTTGGAACATCTTCTTTCTCAAGTGAAGGAAGAATCCTCCCCCCTAAACCAACTGGATTACTAAAAAGATCGTTAATTGGAATAATAATTCGACCACGAAAACGATCATAATATTCACCATCGGGTGATTTAACAATTAAACCAGCCTCCTCAATATCTTCTGTTTTAAATTTCTTTTTCGTTAAATATTCATAAAGTTTTCTCCATTCATTAGGAGCATAGCCGATTTTCCATTCTTTAATAGTTTCAATCAAAATTCCTCTTTTCTTTAAATATTCTCTTGCTTCATGAGCATTTTTAGAATTTAAAAGATACCAGTGATAAAACTTAGTTGCCTCATTTAAAATGTCTAAAAGTTTTGTCCTTTTACTGGTAAAATGATAATCTTTAATTTTTAAAGAAACACCAGCCTTTTTTGCCAAAATTCTTAATGCTTGAGGGAAATCAACCCCTTCAATTTCCATAATAAAGTTAAAGATATTACCTCCTTTTCCGCAACCAAAACATTTCCAAATCTGTTTTTCTGGTGAAACAAAAAAACTTGGAACTTTTTCTTTATGAAATGGACAAAGGGATTTAAAATTCACTCCCGCGGGAGTTAATTTTACATATTCAGAAATTACTTCGACAATATCAAGTTTTGATTTTATTTCATCAATTATTGAATCCATAAAGATTTCTATTTAAATTATAAACCATTTCTTATTTTTGTCAATTTCTTTTAATTACAAAGAAAAAATTTGCCGGAAATAAAAATATTACCTTTTTAAATAATAAAGAGCATAAAAATTGCTGTTTTAAAATTTTTTAATAAGACTTAAAAAATAATCACTTCGGAAATCTTGCCAACTAATTCTTTAAATTTTTCTGGATCACCTATTGTTTCAGAAAGAGTACCATAGTGCATGGGAATAACTTTTTTGGGAGAAAACAATTTAACTGCTTCCGCTGCTTCAACTTCGTTCATTGTGTAGGTTCCACCAATTGGTAAAAGGGCTAAATCAATTTCACCCAATTCTGCCATTTCAGGAATCTTATCAGTATCGCCAGCATGATAAATTTTTTTTCCTTCAATTTCAATGAGATAACCAACTCCTTTACCTCTTGGATGAAATGGTTTAACCAAATTATAAGCGGGGACTGCTTTTATTTTCACGCCATTAACTTCTTTTTCCTCCCCTTCTTTAATATTTTTTCCACCAATTAAAATTTCTGTTTCTTCTTTTTTTAAAATCTCAATTGATCTTTCATCGTAATGATCAAAATGATCATGAGTCACTAAAATTAAATCAGCCTTTTCACCAAAGCTGATTTTAAACGGGTCAAGATAAATAACCATTCCTTGATTTTTAATTTTAAAACTGGCATGATTAAGCCAGGTAATTTTAAGATTGTTAAAAGTAAATGTTTTTGCCATATAAATTATTTAATGGCGGTGAGGGTGGGATTCGAACCCACGGTACCCTTTTGGGGTACACGTGCTCTCCAGGCACGCCGATTAAGCCACTCTCGCACCTCACCTTATATTATTTATTTTACCATTTTTTAATAAAAATTCAATTCCATTTGTGTTAATACGTTAGTCTTTCAAATAAAATATAAGAGGGTCGGGTTATCCCCGACCCTAATTTTTTATCATTTAGACCTCCTGTTAATAATGTTAATAATGTGATTAATGTTATTATTAATGTATTTTCTGTCAAATCTGCTGCGATGGTGGTTAGATCGAAGTTCATCTTGAATTTTTTTCATTCTCTTTTGATGAAGCCGAGACCGAGGATTAAATTTTCCGTATCTGTTTTCAAATTCTCTAATTTCTTCTGGGGTAGGTTCTTTCATCTTCCCTCCTTTTCATTTTTTATTTTTTTTCTTTCTTTTTTTTCACCCCACCCCCTGAATGGGAACCCTATCTTTAGAATTATTTAATTATAACAAAAAAATTCCGCGATGACTGTGGAAAAGTTTATCTTTAAAAATCTATCTTTTTATCCTTTTCTCAGTTTTTAAAATTTCAATGGTTGTTTTTAAAACTGTGTCAGGATTCAAAGAAATAGAATCAATGCCTTCCTTGACTAAAAATTTAGCAAATTCAGGATAATCTGAAGGGGCCTGACCGCAAATACCAACCTTTTTTCCATAGCGATGAGCAGTTTTAATTAAATGGCGAATTAAAATTTTAACCGCCCTATTTCTTTCATCAAAAATATGAGAAACTAACTCTGAATCACGATCAAGGCCAAGAGTTAATTGTGTTAAGTCATTACTGCCAATGGAGAAACCATCAAAAATTTTTGAAAATTCATCGGCTAAAATAATGTTTGAAGGAATTTCAGCCATGACATAAACTTTTAATGGTTTAAGTTTTCCGATTTTTTTTCTCAAACCATAAGAATCAATGATTTTTAAAACTTTTTTCCCTTCTTCAACTGTCCGACAAAAAGGAATCATCACAATCACATTATCTAAACCAAAAACTTCACGAACTTTCTTAATAGCTAAACATTCCAATTCAAATGCCTTTTTAAATTTTTCATCGTAATAACGAGAAGCACCTCGCCAACCAATCATTGGATTTGCTTCTTTTGGTTCGTATTGATTTCCACCAATTAAATTTGCGTATTCATTACTTTTGAAATCAGAAAATCTGACAATGACATCTTTTGGATAAAAAGCAGAGGCAATTTTGCCAATTCCTTCCGCTAATTTATCGATGAAAAATTGTTTTTTATCTTTATAGCCAATTGTCAATTTATCAATTTCTCTTTTAATTTTTGCTGGTTGTTTTTTATAATTAATCAAAGCTAAAGGATGAATTTTAATTTGGTTGGCAATAATAAATTCTTCTCTGGCTAAACCAACGCCATCATTGGGAATAAAAGATAAACCAAAAGCCTGATCAGGTTCGCCTAAATTCATCATAATTTTTGTTTTTGGCCTTTTTAATTTAGCAATATTGATTTTTTTAATTTTAAACGGCAAAATTCCGGCGTAAACAAAACCTTTTTCTCCTTCAGCACAAGAAACAGTAACCTCTTGTCCATTTTTTAAAACTTTTGTTGCTTTACCAGTACCAACAACACAAGGCACCCCAATTTCTCGAGAAACAATAGCGGCATGAGATGTTCTGCCACCAAAATCAGTAATAATAGCTGAGGCAATTTTCATTACTGGCTCAAAATCTGGATTGGTTGAAGGAGCAACTAAAACTTCTCCTTTTTTGAAATTAACCAATTCTTTGAGACTTTTAATTATTCTTGTTTTGCCTTGGCCAATTTTTGAACCAACAGCTAAACCTTCAAGAAGGATTTTTCCTTTCTTTTCTAAAACATAGTTTTCAAGGAAATCAATTTTTCTTTTTGAAACAACTGTCTCTGGTCTAGCTTGGAGAATATATAATTTTTTATCTCGACCATCTTTTGCCCACTCAATATCCATTGGTCTTTGATAATAATCTTCTATCAAACATGACCATCTGGCTAAAGTTAAAATTTCTTCATCAGTTAAACAAAATTTCTGTCGATCTTCTTTTTTAACCAAGATATTTTTTGTTCCTCCATTTTTATCATAAACAAGTTTTATTTTTTTATCCCCCAATTTTTTCTCAATCACCGGAGAAAATCCTTTTTTTAAAGTTGTTTCAAAAACATAGTATTGATCTGGATCAACCCTTCCTTTAACAATGTTTTCACCTAAACCATAAGAAGCATTAATTAAAACAACATCAGGAAAACCAGTTTCTGTATCACAAGAAAACATCACCCCTGAACAGGCTAAATCAGAACGAACCATTTTTTGAATCCCAACTGAAAGAGCAATTTTCAAGTGATCAAAACCCATATCTTCTCGATAAGAAATAGCTCGATCAGTAAATAAAGAAGCAAGACATTTTTTAACCGCGATTAAAATTTGTTTTTCTCCTCTTATATTTAAGAAAGATTCTTGCTGGCCAGCAAAAGAAGCAGTTGGCAAATCTTCAGCTGTAGCTGAAGAACGAACAGCAACATCTAAATTTTTAGTTTTATATTTTTGAGAAAGTTTATGATAGGCATTAACAATTTCTTTTTCTAATTCTTTTGGAAACTCTGTCTGAAGAATTAAATTTCTAATTTTTTCCCCTTTTTCTTTCAAATTTTTAATATCTTTTGTCTCTAATCCCTTTAAAATCTCTGATATTTTATCTTTAATTTTTGCTTCTTCTAAAAATCGCCAATAAAAAAAAGAAGTGGTGGCAAAGCCATCAGGAATATTTATCTTATCGCCCAAATTATTCATCATTTCTCCAAGTGAAGCATTTTTGCCACCAACTAAAGGGACATCTTTTACTCCAACTTCATTAAACCAAAGGATATATTTTCTTTTCATAATTTAGATCTTCTCAGTGTATCGGCTCAAAATCGGCATTTTCCATTTTTTGCCAGTTAAACTTTTAATCATTCCCTTAATCGAAAGAAAGGCACAAAAAATAAGACCAAGAATAGCAATGATTTGACCGATGATCGGAATGGCAGAAATTAAGATAAAAATAATTTCCGCGACAAAAATCACTACTCCTTGTTTAGCATGGAAAAAAACAAATTCATTTTTTCTCTTTAAAAAGTAGGGAATAAAAGCGAAAACCCAAATATAAGCAATCACTCCCCAAAGTCTTGAAATTAAACTAATTTTTTCTTCTTTTTCCCCTTCTTTTGGGGAAGTTTGGTTATTATTATTCATATTATTTTATTTTAGTACTCTTCTTCCTCAGGGAACGTCGGGGCTTTACTCTCTTTTTTTTCAGGAATTTCTGCCACCACCGCTTCGGTTGTTAAAATCAAAGAGGCAACTGAAGCAGCATTCTGTAAAGCAGTCCTTGTCACTTTTGTTGGATCAATTACTCCTGCTTTTATTAAATCTTCAAATTTATCAGTTAAAGCATTATAACCATAATTTCCTTCGTGTTTTTTTACTTCTTCTAAAACAACCGCTCCATCTCGGCCTGCATTTTCAGCAATCTGTTTTAATGGCGCCTCAAGAGCAGATTTCAAAATTTCTAAACCAATTTTTTCATCACCTTCTAATTTAAGTTTTTCCAAGGCTGGTAAACAACGAATTAGGGCAACTCCACCACCAACAACAATTCCTTCCTCAACTGCTGCTTTAGTTGCTTCAACTGCATCTTCAACCCGATGTTGTTTTTCTTTTTGCTCTACTTCTGTTGCTCCACCAACTTTAATTACTGCCACTCCACCAACAAGCTTTGCTAACCTTTCTTGTAATTTTTCTTTATCAAATTCTGAAGTTGTCTGAGCAATTTCTTGTTTTATCTGAGCAATTCTCTCCTTTATCTTTTTCTCATCTCCTTTCCCACCAACAATTGTTGTTTTTTCTTTTGTTGAAACAACTCTTCTTGCCCTCCCTAAATCGTTAAGAGTAACATTTTCAAGTTTTAAACCAACCTCTTCAGAAATTACCTTTCCACCAGTTAAAATAGCAATATCCTGAAGCATCTCTTTTTTTCTTTCACCAAAGCCAGGAGCTTTTACTGCCAAAGTATTAAATACACCCCTTAATTTATTAACAACAAATGTCGCTAATGCCTCACCTTCAATTTCATCAGCAATCACAACTAAATTCTTTTTCCCTGAAGTAACCATTTTTTCAAGAAGAGGTAAAATATCATTTAAAGCAGAGACTTTCTGATCAGTAATCAAAATATAAGGATCTTCTAAAACTGCTTCCATTTTTTCTGGATTAGTAATCATATAAGGGGAAACATAACCTTGATCAAACTGCATTCCTTCAACAACTTCTACCTCAATACCTATTCCCTGCCATTCTTCAACAGTAATTACTCCATCCTTTCCAACCTTTTCCATCGCTTCAGCAATTGTTTTACCAATTTCTGGATCATTAGCAGAAATAGTGGCCACATGCTGAATGTCTTCTTTACCTTTAACTGGTTGTGAAATTTTTTCTTTTAATTCTTTAATTACTGCTTCAACACCTTTCTCAATTCCCCTTTTAATTGCCAAAGGATTTGCACCAGCAGCTACATTTTTAAGTCCACCAGATAAAAGAGCTTGAGCTAAAACAACAGCGGTCGTTGTTCCATCACCAGCAACATCGTTTGTCTTTGAAGCAACTTCTTGAAGAAGCTGAGCACCCATGTTTTCATACTTATCTTTCAATTCAATTTCTTTGGCAATTGTTACCCCATCAGAAACAATCTGAGGAGCACCAAAACCGCGATCAAGAGCAACATTTCTTCCTTTCGGACCTAAGGTAAGTTTAACAACGTTGGCTAATTTATCAGCCCCTCTTTTTAATGCTGCTCTGGCTTTTTCAGAAAATAAAATTTGTTTTGCGCTCATAGGTTTAATTTTAATATAATAATTTACTTTTCTTCAATAATTCCAATAATATCACTTTCATCAATCACCAAATATTCTTCTTTATCAATTTTTATTTCGTCAGGAGAATATTTTTTAAAAATAACCTTATCGCCAACTTTAACACTCATTGGCGCTCTCTGACCATTCTCCAAGAGTTTACCAGGGCCAACAGCCACTACCTCACCTTTCTCTGGTTTCTCTTTTTCAGCCGTTTCAGGTAAAACAATCCCTGATTTTGTCACTTCATCTTCTTCAATTGGTTTAATTATTACTTTATCATTTAATGGTTTGATTTTGAACTTAGCCATATTTTTATGGTTAATTATATTATTATATCAAAAATTTTTTATTAATTTTCCACAAAAGACCAACAGTAGACCAAAATAAAATTATACCAAATGGTAAAGAAAAAAGCCAATGGTCAAAAAGGCCAACTAATAGCAAACAAGTAATCAAGAACCAATAATTATTAATTGAATTTGATAAAGAAAAATAAAGAATTAAAAGAAAAAAAATTAAACCAACAAAACCTAATTCAGCTAATACCAAAAAATAGCTGTTAGCAATTGGTTGATAATCCCAAGATTTAAGATCTGGATATTTCTGATAAATGGCCAAAGTATAATTGCCAATTCCAACCCCAAAAAGAAAATTTTCTTTAATAATTTCTTTACCAATTTTAAAATTTAAAATTCTTTCATTTATCGAACGAATTTCTAATCTTTGTTTTCCTTTAAATCTTTCAGCTACTTGATTAAAAAATAAAAGAGTAAAAATTAAAAAGACAATCAAAACTAAACTAAAGAATTTTAAAAATGAAATTGATAAATTAAAAGAGTTTTTTTTGAAAATAAAAATAGCAACCAAAACAAAAGTAATTATCAAAGATAGCCAAGCATTTCGAGAAAAGGTTAAAAATAAAATCATAGTTATTAATGAAGTTGAAAAAAGAAGAAAATATTTTATCAAAGATTTTTTAACTAAAAGATATAAAATGAAGGAAAGAAAAATTAGAAAAACTAAAAAGCCAGCTAAAATATTTGGATGAGGTAATGAACCATAAACTCTTAAAAATCTACCTTCTAAAGTTTCAACAACAGAAACACCCAATTGAGTTGGGTCTTGGAAAGCTATTCCTAACCATTTAGAAGCAAATACTTTCTGATTAATAAATTGAAAAAGGGCAAAAAAAACTTGAATTAAACCAGCCAAAATTAAAGAAAAACCAGCATAAATAAATGAAAAATTAATTTCTTTAATAAGAAAAAATAAAATCACCCCCTGGCAAACTCTTAAGGCCCAATAAAAAGCCAAAATAAAATCTTTAGCCCAAAAAACAGTTAGGAAAACGAATAGCAAAAAACCGATTATCAATAACTCTAATTTTAAATTTTTATCTGTATTTTTTAATTTTGACTGAATTAAGCGGCTGAGACAAAATATAACCAACAATATTATGAAGACAATATCAACTGCATATAATGAATAAGTTCCCCACTCCCAATGTCCATTATTTAAAATTCCTTCTTTAATAATCAATCTTGTCTGCCAAGGGAGGAAAAAAAGAAAAAGATAAAAAAGATATTCAACAATTTTTTCTAATTTTCTCATAAAAATTATCACGATATTTGTCTCGCCTATCTTTATCATGAAATTTTAAAATTTGATCATTAATGATAACACTAGTAGTTTTATTAGCCATTTCTTTTAGATGTTTTGGCATGATCTTTAATTGAAGCCAACGGTAGAATTTTTCTGAAAGACCATCAAAACTTTTTGAGTGAATTTTTTCAAAAATTTTTTTTAAAAAATAAAAAAATAGTTTTAAAGTAATTTTTCTTCGATAGCAAGGTTCCTGAGGAAACCAATTTGGTAAATATTTTTTTAGCCATAAATTTTCTTTAATAAACCTTTGCCAAATATTATTCTCATAGTAAATTGGATAAAGCCAGGAAACCCAATAAATAAAATAGATATCTGGGATTTCGTTTTTTTCTTTAAGTAATAATTTTTCTAAATTTAAATTTTCTTCAGAAACAAAAAAATTTAAACAGATTTTGTCCTTTTTTTTCTTTTTCGATGGTCTAGCTTTCAATATTTTCAAAACTAAAATTGAAAAAAATCTAACCATCCAAATTCGATTTTTAGAAGTGATAATAAAAAGATCAATATCGTCTTCTTCTTTAGAATTATTGTAAGAAAGACCATCACTAACGGCAATTGCTTTAATAAAAGGAATAAGAGCTAAAATTTTAGCAATTTTTAATAACTTTTTATATTTTTTTTCAGCAATTAAATATCTTTTTTTTCTAATTTCTACCAAATCATTTTTCCCTTTTAAAAAATAAAATCCATGTTTGTAACCAATTATTTTTTTCAACTCTTCACTTTTTTCTAAGGTTTCTTTTATTTTTTCAAAATTTAAAGTTTGAAAATTGTATTTATAAATTTCCCAAGCGGTTAAAGGAAAATCGAAAATGTCAAACCAGGCTATTGTTTTTAAAATTGATTTTTCAACTTCATTCATACCTTTATTATACCAAATTTGACATTTTTTGTTTTTTTATTAAAATTTTTATATATGAAAAACTATCTTCAAATTGCTCAAGTAATCATCTCTATTTTGCTCATCGGTGCTATTCTTCTTCAAGGAAGGGGTGCTGGTCTTTCAGCTGTTTTTGGTGGAGAAGATTCGGTTTTTAGAACGAAAAGAGGAATTGAAAAAACTATTTTTATCATTACCATTATTTTAGCAATTTTATTTTTAGGATTGGGAATTATAAATATCATCATTTCTCGCTAGTTTAAATTTTTATGAAAAATTTTTTGAAAAATTTTTTTATTAAATTAAAAAATAAAGAAGACAATCTCATTAAAAGGATACAAAAACATATTGATTGGGAGAAAAAACTTTTAGAAAAATTGGGGAAGAAAACTAAAAAAATCGAATTTCCAAAATTAAAACAAATAAAATATTTCCCCTGGGTTTTGAAAAAAGAAGAAAAAATAATTTTTACAATTTTTTCTTTAATTTTTATTATTGCCCTAACAATTCTTTCAATTCGATATTATTTAAGTTTACCAAACCTTCCAGCTAGAGGCGGAAAATATCGAGAGGGGGTTGTTGGTCAAGTCTCTTTAATTAATCCAATCTTTGGTTTTAAAAATGAAATAGATCAAGATTTAATAAAACTCATTTTTTCAGGACTAGTAAAAATTGAAGGAGGAGAAATAAAACCAGATCTAGCAGAAAGATGGGAGATAAAAGAAAATGGGAAGGTTTATAAATTTTGGTTAAAAAAGAAAATTTTCTGGCATGATGGAAAGCCTTTAACTATTGATGATGTAGTTTTCACTTTTAAAATAATTAAAGATAAAAAATTAAAGAGTCCTTTAAGAGATGTTTTTGAAAATGTAAGGTTAGAAAAAAAAGATGATGGTTCAATTGAATTTATATTAGAAAAACCATTTTCACCATTTTTAACTCTTTTAAATTTTGGAATTTTACCAAAACATTTATGGGAAAATATTCCGAGAGAAAAGTTTATTGATTCTGATTTAAATTTAAAACCAATTGGCTCTGGGCCGTTTAAATTTAAAGAAATCTCTTTTGATGAAGATGGAAAAATAAGAAAAATAGTCCTTCAAAGAAATAAAAAATATCATTTAAGTATTCCTTATCTTGACGAAATTCATTTTAAATTCTTTGATAGTTATAATGAAGCATTTGAAGCATTAATAACAAAAAGAATTGATGGTTTAAGTTATCAAAGAGTTGTTGAAAAAATAGGAAATGTTCCAAAAATTATAAATTTTTACAAAATCCCACTCTCTTTCTATACTGCCTTATTTTTAAATCAAAAAAGTGAAAATCTTTCTTCAAAAAAAATTAGAAAGGCTTTAGCTTATTCTTTAAATAAAGAAGAAATTATTAAAGAATTTGAAAACGCAGAAATAATTGACTCCTCAATTGTTAACCCAGACTTTAAATTTAACCAAGTTGAAAAATATAATTACTCATTATCTTTGGCAAAAAAATTATTAAATGAAGCTGGATATATTAAGAAAAAAGATTGGTATACTGATAAAAGGGGTAAAATTTTAGAATTAAATCTTGTAGTTTTAGATAATTCAATTTATAAAAAGGTTGGGGAAATAATTAAAAACTTCTGGGAAAAAATAGGAATAAAAACTAATTTAAAGATTTTAAAAAAAGAAGACTTTGAAAAAGCAATTTCGGAAAGAAAATATGATGTTTTGCTCTTTGGCATAATTGAAGGTTATGATCCTGATCCTTTTCCTTTATGGCATTCCAGCCAAATAAATAATGGAATGAATTTAGCAAACTTTAAAGACATTAAAGTTGATGTAGATTTAGAAAAGGCAAGAATGACTTTTAATAAAGAGGAAAGAAAAAAATATTATCAGGAATTTCAAAAAATAATCTCTGAAGAATTACCAGCTATCTTCCTTTATCAAGTTGATCTCATTTATCTTCAAAATAAAGAAATCAATAGTCTGATAGATAATTTTCTTTTCCTTCCTTCTGATCGTTTTTCTCATATCGAAAATTGGTATATTTTTACAACAAAAGGAAAATAATGCGGGTATGGCGGAATGAGAAGACGCGCAAGCTTCAGGAGCTTGTGGGCGAAAGCCCGTGGAGGTGCAAGTCCTCCTACCCGCATTTTTCTTGACAAAATAAAAATTTTTGCTATAGTTTTTTTATGAAAAAATTTTTCCAAAAATTTTTATTTTTTATTATCTTAGGAGGCAGTTTTTTAATGGCTGAAAATGCTTTTTCAATAAATACCGCCACATTAAAAATCGCCCACAATGATGGAATTTTATGCTTCTTAAATGGAATTGAATTTATTAATACTTTAAATGAGCCACAAACAGAAAGATATTGGAATAAAGAAATTGATATCTTAAGGTATCTATTAAATGGTGAAAATGTTTTAGCCTGCAGAGTCAGCAATGGCGATGGAAATCCAGGGTCAGGTATTGGTTATTTTGATGTCGAATTAATAGTTGATTCTCAAATAATTATCAAAAGAGGGAGTGAAAATTGGAAATATTTTGGTCAAGGTAATTCAACTACTCCTCCTCCTGCTGATAGAAACAATAGAAGTTGGTATCTGCCAAATTATGATGATAGTTCTTGGCCAATTGGTTCTACCCCTTTTGATGGAAGAAGAGGGCCAGTTTTAACAAAAGCACCAGATGATGCTTGGTTTAGAAAAAAATTTTATATCAGCGGATTAAAAGGTTATCAACCTCCTTCTAATGGATTTGATTGTTTGGTTTATAATTCAAAAGATGCTTGTTTAAGCATCCCTTACTGTTTTTGGACTGGAAGTAATTGTCTTAAAGAAAATTTAGTTGACTGTCAAATGATTAATAATAAAGATGATTGTTTAAGGAAAAAAGATTGTCAATGGTTTAATTCAAAATGTATAAAAAATGAGGACTATTATCAGCAAAATATTTACCAAATAAAAAGTCAAATTTTAAGCGGTTGCTTTAAACCGATAATTCATAAAATTGATAAATATCTGAAACCACCTCTTGAAAAATTAAATGGTTTAATTTTTTCTTCTCCAACCCCATTAATCACTGGCTTGGTGCAATATGGAAACCAAGTAAAGGTCTTTATTGATGACAATTTTATCACTGAAGCTGTGGTAAAAGAAGGAGAGGAAACTGGAGTGGCTAATTTTTATTTTAAGATTCCAGAAAGTGCTATCCCCTTAATTGACGATTTAAAAGTTCACAAATTGAAAATTTTAGCCATTAATAAAAAAGACCAAAGTATTTGCGAATCTCCCTCTATTAATTTTATTGTCACTCCCTATCCAGCACCAATTCTTCATCGATTAGGAGAAATTTCTTTTCTTCCGCGAGCTGACAATTTAAAAATTAAAGATAGAAAACCAATTATTACCGGATTAGTAAAGTATGGATCAATTGTTGAAATATTTATTGATGATAAATTTGTCGGCAGAGCAAAAATTCAAGGTGGAGAAAAAAGTGGGGTAGCAAACTTTTATTTAAAATTAGAAAAGGAGCTTTCACCAGGAAAACATACTTTATACGCGATTGCTAAAAAAGCAGGCCAGGAGTTAATTAAATCTCAGCCTTCTCAAATCTTTACTTTTTTTGTTGAATAAATTATTTTTTCTTTGATTGCCAATCTTTGATCGCTTTTTTTAATGCTTCTTCTCCTAAAAGTGAACAATGAATTTTCTGAGGTGGAATTCCGCCTAGTTCTTTGACAATATCTTCATTTTTTATTTTTAATGCTTCATCGATTGTTTTCCCTTTAACCATCTCTGTTAAAACTGAAGAAACAGCAATCGCTGCCGCACAACCAAGTGTTTCAAATTTTATATCAGCAATTTTATTTTCTTTAATTTTTATATAAAGTTTAAGGACATCGCCACAGATTGGGTTTCCAGCTACACCAACACCATCAGGATTTTTTATCTTCCCCATGTTTTTTGGATGGAAAAAATGATCAAGTAATTTTTTTGAATATTTAAACATTCTATTTTTCCCAAAGAGGAGAGATTTTTCTTAAATAATTTATTGTTTCAGTTAGTGCTTGAATAAAAATTTTTAGATCCTTTTCTTTTGTAAATCTGCCTAAAGTAATTCTTAAAGATGAATGAGCTTCTTCAGGACTTTTCCCAATCGCTAAAAGAACATGTGATGGTTCAAGGGAGTGAGAAGAACAAGCAGAACCAGTTGAACAAGCAATTCCTTTTTTATCTAAATATAAAACCATTGCCTCTCCTTCAACCCCTTTAACAGAAATATTGATATTATTTGGTAATCTTAAATATCGATCACCATTTAAAGAAACTCCATCTATTTTTTTAAATATCTCTTCAATCAATAAATCCCTAAATTTTGTCAATCTTTGGTATTCCTTATCCATTTCTTTTTTAGCTATCTCAACTGCTTTAGCAAAACCGACAATTCCCGCTGTATTTTCAGTACCTGAACGTAACCCTTTTTCATGACCACCACCATGAATTAATGGTTCAATTTTTACTCCTTTTTTAATATAAAGAAGGCCAGTACCTTTTGGTCCATAGAGTTTATGAGCTGAAGCAGAAAGTAAATCAACATTTAATTCATTGACATTAATTGGTAAATGACCAAAGGTTTGAACCGCATCAGTGTGAAAATAAATCGGCGTCTTAATATTTCTTTCTTTTCTTTCCTCTCTAACTTTTTTTATTAAATTTCCTATTTCAACAATTGGTTCAATTGTTCCAATTTCATTATTGGCATGCATTATTGAAACTAAAATTGTTTCGTCAGTAATTGTCTTTTCAACCTGGTTAACATTAATTAAACCATTTTTATCAACATCAAGATAACTAACTTTAAAACCATTTTTTTCTAACCAATGGCATGGTTCTAAAACTGCATGATGCTCAATTTTAGAAGTGATAATGTGCTTGCCAAATTTTTCGTTAGCAAAAGCAACACCTTTAATGGCAAAATTATTTGATTCTGTTCCGCCCGAAGTAAAAAAAATTTCATCAGTTTTTGCCTTGATGAAATTAGCAATGATTTCCCTTGATTTTTCTATTGCCTCTCTACTTCTTTGACCTAAAGAATGAAGACTAGAAGGATTGCCATATTCTTCTTTTAAAAAAGGCAACATTGCTTTTAAAACTCTTGGATCAAGAGGGGTTGTAGCTGCATTATCAAGATAAATTTTTTTAACTCGCATATCATTTCATTTTAGCACTTCTCTTTATAAAAATCAATTGATATAATTTTAAAAATGAAAAAGGAAAAAACTTTAAAAATCATTCCTTTAGGTGGTTCAGAGGAAGTTGGGAAAAATTGTACAGTTTTTGAGTGTGGAGAAGAAATTATTGTTTTAGATTTAGGGCTTGATTTTCCAAGCGAAGAAACTCCTGGTGTTGATTATATTATTCCTGATGTTGATTATTTAAAAAGTAATTATCAAAAAATTAAAGCAATTGTTATTACCCATGGACATTTAGATCATATTGGCGCTATTCCTTATGTAATTTCTGAAATTGGCTTTCCACCGATTTATGGCTTACCATTAACTATTGGTTTAATCAATGAAAGATTGAAAGAATTTAATTTGGAGGAAAAAGTTAAATTAAAGACAATAACTTTAAACAGTGTTTTAAAATTTAAAAATTTTCATCTTTCTTTTTTTCATGTCAACCATAATATTCCAGATTCAATGGGTGTTGTTTTTGAAACGCCGATTGGAAAACTTATTCATACCGGTGATTTCAAAATTGATCTAACACCAATTGATCAGGAGCCAATCGATCTTAAAAAAATTGAAAAATTAGGAGAAGAAGGAATTTTAGTTCTTTTCTCTGATAGCACAAATGCTACTCAACCGGGAAAAACAGTTTCAGAAAAAAAAGTAGCTGAATTAATTGATCATCTTTTTAAAACAATTAAAGGAAGAATTATTTTCACCACTTTTTCAACTTTAATTACAAGAATAGGTGAAGTAGTGAGGGCAGCTGAAAAGTATGGTCGAAAGGTTGTCATTGCTGGTTTAGCGATGGAAAAGTCAATTAAAGTAGCAGTTAAACTCGGTTATTTAAAGTTTAAGCCAGGAACATTGATTTGGCCAAATCAAATAAAGAAAATTTCTTCAGAAAAATTGGTCATTCTTGCTTCTGGCTCCCAAGGAATGGAAGAGTCAGCTCTTTTTAAAATTTCGGTAGGGAAACACCATTTAATTAAAATTAAAGATGGTGATACTGTCATTTTTTCCTCTTCGCCAATCCCTGGCAATGAAAGAGCGATTCATAATCTAATGAATATTTTAGTTGATCAAGGAGCAAAAGTAATTTATGAACCCCTTTTCGGTATTCATGCTTCTGGTCATGCTTCATTAAAAGATTTAAAAAAAATAATTTCTTTAGTTAAACCGCGCTATTTTGTCCCTGCTTATGGCGAACATTATATGCAATCAGCTCATGCAGAAATTGCCACAGAAGTTGGAATACCTAAAGAAAATATCTTCATTTTAAGTAATGGTGATGTTTTAGAAATAAATGAAAAAAAAGAGGCGAAAATTATTAAAAAGGGGGTGAAAGTGAAAACGATTTTAGTTGATGGTTTAGGAATTGGTGATGTTAAGCATGTTGTTTTAAGGGACAGAAAAACTTTGGCAAAATCAGGAATTTTTGTTATCATTTTATTGGTTGAAAGGAAAAGAAGAAAAATTAATCAATTAGAGGTAATTTCAAGGGGCTTTGTCTTTGTTAAAGAATCAGAAAGATTAATTAATCAGACAAAGAGAAAGATAAAAAAGATAGCTAATAAATATCTTAAATCGCAGGGAAAAATAATTGATTGGGAACCATTTAAAAACAAACTCCGCAATCAAGTTGGTGATTTTCTTTTTAAAAAAACTGGTCGAAGGCCAATGATTTTACCATTAATTATTGAAATATAAAAATATGAAAAGAGTCTTTTCTGGAATGCGACCAACTGGGAGTTTACATTTAGGCAATTACCTTGGCGCGCTTAAAAATTGGCTTAAGTTAGAAAAAAAACATGATTGTCTTTTCTGTATTGTTGATTATCATGCCATTACCACGCCATTTGAGCCAAAAGAAATGAAAAAAAACATTTTGGAATTGGCAAAAAATTATTTAGCGGTTGGTCTTAATCCAAAAAAATCAATTATTTTTGTCCAATCAGATGTCCCAGAAGTTACAGAATTAGCTTGGATTTTAAACACCATCACTCCGATTGGTGAACTAAAAAGAATGACGCAGTTTAAAGAAAAGGTAAAAGAACATCCAAATTATGTCAATGCCGGTTTGTTTAATTATCCAGTTTTAATGGCGGCTGATATTTTACTTTATAAAGCAGAAATTGTCCCAGTTGGTGAAGATCAAGTTCAACATGTTGAATTAACCAGAACGATTGCTAGAAAATTTAATAAAATGTTTGGTTTTACTTTTCCTGAACCAAAAGAATTTTTAACTGAAGCAAAAAGGATAATGAGTTTAAAGAATCCAACAAAAAAAATGAGTAAGACTGGCGATGAAGGAATTGCTTTAACTGATTCAGAAGAAATAATTTGGAAAAAAATATCTACCGCTGTTACTGATCCAGCTAGGATTAGAAAAACTGATCCTGGTGAACCAAAAAAATGTAATTTATACACACTTCATCAATATTTTTCATCAGAAAAAGAAATAGAATATGTTGCCGATGGCTGTCGAAAAGCAAAAATTGGTTGTCTTGATTGTAAAAAAATTTTAGCCAAAAATATTGCTAAAGAATTAGAAGGTTTTAGAAAGAAATATCAAGAATTATCAAAAAATGAAAAATATGTCTGGCAAGTCTTAAAAGATGGAGCAAAAAGAGCAAAAAAAATTGCTTCAAAAACATTAACTGAGGTCAAAAAGAAAATCGGTCTTCTTTAAATGTTTCAAAAATAAATGCGATGGCATTTAAAATTAAAGATTTGAAAATAAAATTTTAAATAATGGGCCGATCTCTATCGGCCCATTTTACTAATAATAAAAACTGAATCCCCGACCTGGGTCCAGTTGAAAAGCCACTCTGCGTCTTTAAGAGAGAGCCTGATACAGCCATGAGAAGCTGGTTGACCCAGAAGCCGCTCAGCCCTTGGATCTTCTAAAGCATGAATTCCGTTTCGAAGTGGACGAGGTTCGGTAATTGATTGCCAAAAGATCATCCAGCATTTCCATCTTTTTGACCACACCCTTTTTCTTTTAGTCAAAATAGCGTATCTACCCAGCGGAGTTTCGTATCCCTTTTTTCCGGTGGAAACGAGAAACTGAGCTACCAAGCTATCACCCTCGTAACAATACATCATTTGAGGTCTTTCGTCTCTGACAATTACAATTTTTCTTGTAATCGAATCTAAATTAAATAAAAAAAACAATACTAATAGTGTCATCATTTTACCTCCTTTTTTTATTTTTAAAAATTAGCAAGTTTTAATTCAATTTTTTGACCGAGCCATTTTTGAGCAATTTCTTTAAAGCGCGGTGTTAAATCAGAAACATAAAATTCATGATTTTTACCCTTTTCCAATTCTTTTTCTCTCTCCTTATTTTTTTCTAAAAATTCTTTTAATTTTAAAACCACCTCTTCTCCTGGATCAACCAATTTTACTTTTCTTCCAATTTTTAATTGAATCTGTTCGCGAAGTAATGGATAATGAGTACAAGCCATAATTAAAGTATCAACTTGAGCCATTTTTAAAGGATGCAAATAAGATTTAAGAATCCTTTTTGTTTCACCTTTTTTAAGCCAGCCTTCTTCAATTAAAGGAACTAAAAGTGGCGCTGGCTGGGAAAAAACTTTTATTGTTGGATCTTTCTCTTGAATTAACTTTTCATAAATTCTACTATTGATCGTTGCCCTTGTCCCAATTATTCCAATCCTTTTATTTTTTGTAATTTGAATTGCTTTTTCTACCGCTGGTGTCACGACTTCAAAAATTGGTAAACCAAATTTTTTCTTTAAATTGTTGCTGGCAACGGCTGAAACAGTATTACAAGCAATAACAATTATTTTTGCTCCTTTTTTAATTAAAAATTCTACATCCTCTTCTGCATATTTTTTAATCACTTCCTCTCCTTTTACGCCATAAGGTGTTCGGGCAGTATCACCAAAATACAAAATTTTATAATCAGGTAAAATTTCAAAAATTTTTTTGACAACCGTTAAACCGCCAATTCCTGAATCAAAAACACCAATCATAAATTTTTTATTAATTTTTTTAATTCGGATAATTTTTCTTTTAATAATTTGTTTGTTTTCGCTTCAATTGTTAACCTTATAACTGGCTCGGTATTAGATGGTCTTAAATTAAACCACCAATTGTTATATTCAACAGTTAAACCATCGAGTTGATCAATTTTCCCATTTTTATATTTTCTTTTTAAAAATTCAATTACTTTTTCTTTGTTTTTTACTTTAATTGCCGGAATATGAATTTTAGAGTAGATTTTAAATTCCTTAACCAATTCTGAAAGTTTTTTGTTTGATTGAGAAATAATTTCTAAAAAAATTAGAAAAGCAATAAAACCAGAGTCAGCGTAAAAATTATCTTTGAAAGCAAAATGACAAGAAGTTTCTCCGCCTAAAATAGCTTTATTTTCCCTCATTGTTTTCGCGGTATAAAAATAACCAACTTTTGTGCGAATTGGTTTCCCTCCCATTTTTTCAATAAATTCTTTTACCGCTCTTGATTGATCAACTTTATAAACAATGGCTGATTTTGGATGCTCTTTTAAAAATTTTTTTGCCAAAAGAAGTAATTGAAGATCACCAAAAAGTGGTTCCCCTTTCTCATCAACTAAAACAATTCGGTCAGTATCGCCATCAAAAAAAACACCAAAATCAGCCCCTTCCTTAACAACCTTTTTAATTAATTTATCCATCGCCCCTTTTTCAAAAGGATTAGGAGAATGATTTGGGAAATTGCCATCTAATTTAAAAAAAAGAGGAATAATTCGACAAGGAATTTTCTTAGCCATTAACGGAATAACTTTGCCAGCCAAACCATTACCAGCATCAACAACAATTTTCAATGGTTTAATTTTTTTTAAATCAACAAAAGAAAAAATATGACTAAGATATTTTCTCCAAAGATTGATTTTCTTTATTTTTCCCCTCTTCTTGGCTGGTTTAATTTTTTTATCAATTAGGTTTTTAATTAACTTCCCACTTATCGGTTCAATCCAAGGTTTCCTTTGCCAAAGAATCATTTTTAAACCATTGTATTCTTTTGGATTATGCGAAGCAGTAATCATGATTCCAGCGTTAAAATTGTTTTTTGGCACCATCGAATAAACAAAATCAATTGGCACCAAACCAGCATCAAAGACATCAACCCCTTGCTCTATTAAACCCTGAGATAGCCCCTTAAAAATTTCTGGTGAGGAAAGGCGCATATCGCGACCAATTAAAACATTTTTTACTTTAGTATAATCAGCAAAAACTCGGCCAATTTGGTAAGCCGTTTCCTTATTAAAATTTTCAGGGTAAATGCCCCGAATATCGTATTCACGAAAAATGTCCAGATTAATTTTCATACTTGACAAATTTTTAGCCCTGAAGGGCCAAATTTGGCTCTGTCAGAAATGTTGTGATATGAGATTTTAATAAATCTGTCTTTTCTTCTACTTCTTTATCTTTTTCAGTTTCTTTAATTTTTTCTAAAAACAATTTTTTTAAAATTTCTTCTACCTTTTCAACTTTATCTTTAATTTCTTTGGGGAAAACATTTACTAAATCACTTATTTGATTTTTTGCTTCTCTTAGAAGTTGAAGGGTGAAAGCTTTAAAAAAGGAATTAGATAAAAATAAATCAATTTTATTTTCTGAATAAGCTTCAAGAAACTCCTCTTCTAATTTTTCAAAGCCTTTATAATCAACCCCTAAAACTAAAGGAATAATCAATTCTGGTTTTTTACCAGATTTTTCAATTTCTTTAGGTAAACAAAGAATTTTTCTCTTTTCTATACCTGGACGATAATTTCCACTTAATTTCTTAAATAAAATCTCTTCATCACCATTAGATGTCAAATCTATAGCCAACAAAAAATTCTCCTCCGGAAAATAAACAATTATGTCAACATATTTTCCATCATCATGTTTTGAGGCCAAATATACTTTCGCCTCCTTTCCAAAAAGACAACTTCTTTTTATAAGATAAGCAGTAAGATTTTCAAAATCATGACCACGTCTTCTTTTAAGATCATCTGGATTAAACACTGGACCAATCCTTAATTCTTTCTCTGATTCAATGATAAATTGCTTTCTTATTTTCTCTATTTTTTCTTTTCTTTCTCTTTCTTTTTCTTTGGCGTATCGATTCAGCACATTTTGCCAAAATTCTTTTGCCGGCATAACTTTAAAAATTTTATCAAATTTTTCATTTTTTGGCAAGGGCAACTAAATTAAAACCTTTTAACCAATTTGATTTTTTACCCTTGTATTCGTAATAAATATCTTTAATTTTAAAATCAGATTCCTTAAGCAAATTTTTAATTTCTTTTTTTGTAAAAAGATGATAGAAGCGATAAATTTTTTCTCCACTTTTCGTTCGCCAAGGAATTAAAAAATCTTTAAAACCTAATCCTTGATAAAGTTTTGGATTTTTAAAACGTCTAATTAAATTAGCAAAAAACAGTTTTGGTTGAAAAAGATTCCAGGAGGTCAAAAAAAGAGAGCCATTTTTTTTCAAAACTCGATAAGCATTTTTTAAAACTTTCAATTGCAACTCTTTTGACGGAATGTGAGGTAAAACGGCAATCATAAAAACATGGTCAAATTCTTCATCTTTAAAAGGTAAATTCAAAGCATCGGCAACAATAAATTTAGGTTTTGGAAATTTTTTTCTTGCTATTTCTATCAATTTCTCAGAGTTATCAATTCCAACATATTCAACTTCTTTCTCTTTGAGTAACTCGTAAAGCCGACCATTTCCACAACCAATATCTAATACTTTTTCTTTTTCTTTAATATCATTAATAAAAATTTTCATTATTTCCCATGATTTTTTCCGCGTTTCTGAAAATTTCTCAGCAATCTTATCAAAGTTTCTTTTTGTTTCTTCCAAAATTTTTTTAGCCACTTCTTGTCTCATCATTAAATTATACCAATCTTTTTAAATTTTTTAAAATTTGATAAAATAAACTCTATGTCAAAGATTT